>OWIM01000002.1_pt1 | contig 212020 bp, 199 predicted proteins | sample 1732751 | NCBI WGS metagenome assembly OWIM01 (sample SAMN05065749, study PRJEB22554) | human gut metagenome | biome: ENVO:2100002; feature: ENVO:00000062; material: ENVO:00002003 | host: Homo sapiens | place: USA
TCTACACGCGTAAGATCGTCGGCAGCGTCAGATGTGTATAAGAGACAGATCATAACCAATGACAAAAATGCATTTGTTTCTCTTGTCGACGCTGATATTGAAGCGTATAAGCGAAGCATGGAAAACCGTTGCGTAAAAAAGAATTGCACCATTCCTGGAAAACTTAATGATGAGGCTGAAAAGGCAGGAATCAACTTTTCAAAGGTTTTACAGAAAGGGCTAATGGAAGAACTAAGAATGATCAATGGCTGCTAATGCATTAGTCATACAATCCAGCAAGTCAGATCTTATCTGATTTGTTTGGCTTAGGTCTTATAGAGAGTTCAATTGGAGTTTTCCAAAGAATATCTGCCAAATACTTCTTTTGCTGTGTGGAAACCATCTGATCATAATGGATTCCGCAGACAAATGGTTTTTTTGATAGTCTGCCCCGCAAGTCAGATTTCATCTGATTTTGCGGGGCATTTTCTATTTTTGATAATATCTTTTTCAGATATTTTTGCAATTTGTCCCGAATGTCCCCCATGTCCCTTTATATTTGTGATACAATATAATCGAAAAAATACCGTTTGAGGCGACGGACACAGAGCCAACATTCAACCAGTCTGATCACCGCGCCCAAGCGGTATTTTTGTTCGATTCAAACAGAGTAATAGCGCGGGCTTGCAACACCGCGCAGACGATACAAGGCGCAGGGGCTTTCTCCTTTGACCCTGCGCAGATTTCAGAGCCGCACAGTGCCGCGCCTTAGCGCGTGCGGTGCAAATCCGCAGGCTCTTGTCAAGACGTTGCGTACACAATACACGGCACAGGCGCGGACTACTCATCCGTTCGCGGTGAAACAGAGGTAATGCGGGAGCGCACTATCCGAGGTGGAACTGTGGTGTTCGTGTGGCAGTAGCTCAGTTGGCAGAGCGGGGGACGCAATCCCTATGTCGGCGGTTCAAGTCCGACCTGCTGTCTTGGGACGGTGGTATATGTCGGGATACGGTTATGGTAAAAAGTCAGTATTTATACTGGTTCAGCCCACTGCCGGCGGGTTCGATCCCCGCTGCCGCCTACCTATCGACCCTCGCTGCACATGAACGGCAGGGGTTGTCCTTTCAAATGTCGAAAGCGGCTGTTGTGCTAGGCAACAACCGCAACACGGGAACGCAGCGCGGCAAGATGACGCGCAAGATCTTCTGTGTGCAGTTAGGTGCTAATCTCACACAGGAAAAGTGCCAGCGGGGCAGGACCCGCCGTTCCCGCCTTTTCGGGTGCATGGCTCAATGGTTGAGCACCAGACTTTTCATCTGGATTATGTGGGTTCGATTTCCACCGTACTCACCAAGCCTTATGCGGCTTTAATTCGAGCAATTTAATAAATCCGTGTGTCAGAAAGGGGTTTGAGCGGCGGGAGGTGGCGGTGTGTTCCGAGAATCAGAAAAAGATCGGGTGAACAAGCTGAACACCTGCCTTGCAAAGATCCTCAGCGGCATGAAGCCGCCGGAAGATCTCACTGTATCACAGTGGGCGGACAAGAACCGCCGGCTTACATCCGAGTCATCAGCGGAAGTCGGCAAGTGGCGGACATCGCGAACTCCGTATATGTTTGATATCCTGGATAGTTTCACCGATCCGCTTATTGAACATATTGTAGTTGTTGCTGCTTCACAGGTCGGAAAATCCGAAACTATAAATAACATGGTCGGATACTGCATAGACCAGGATCCCGGACCGATACTGCTGATACAGCCCACGATTGATGATGTTAAGCGGTATTCGGAAATGAGAATCGCGCCGATGATTCGTGAAACGCGCTGCCTTAAGCGCAAGGTCGCCGACCCCAAGTCACGCGACGCAGCGAACACCAAGCGGCAGAAGTCGTTCCCCGGCGGTGTGCTCGTCATGACCGGTTCGAACGTGGCGCACGATCTTTCTTCAATGCCTATTCGTTACGTTTTCGGTGACGAGCGCGACAGGTGGGCGACGAGTGCAGGCTCTGAGGGCGACCCGTGGGAGCTGGCGGTTGCAAGAACGCGAACGTTCTACAACAAGAAGATGGTCGAGGTTTCAACGCCGACTGTTAAAGGGGCGTCAGCTATCGAAAACTCTTACAACTTAGGCACGATGGAGCGGTGGAAAACTCAATGTCCCCATTGCGGCGAGTATGTCGAGCTCACATTTGATAATATCAGATTTGAGTACGATGCCGCCGAAAATGGCGACAAGAAGATATTCCACATTTCAGAGATTTTCTATGTGTGCCCGGAATGCGGCGGCATATCCGACGAACACACGATGAAGAGTCAGCCGGCGAAATGGGTCGCCACGGTTCCCGAAGCCAGAAAGCATCACAAAACGCGCTCGTTCTGGCTGACTGCATGGGTTTCACCGTGGGCAACCTGGGAGTCGATAATATTACAGTTCCTGCAGGCGGGGACAGACTCCGCAAAGCTGCAGGTCGTGTATAATACGCAGTTCGGCGAGCTCTGGGAAGAGCGCGGCGACATAGCATCAGAAGATGATGTTATGGCGCGGCGTGAAGTCTATGAGGCAGAAGTGCCGGACGGCGTACTGTTGCTCACCTGCGGTGTGGATACACAGGACGACCGACTAGAATATGAGGTCGTGGGACACCGGCGATACGGTGAAACATGGGGCATAAAGAAAGGCGTTATCCTTGGACGCCCTGACACAGAGGAAGTCTGGGAGCGGCTTGACGAGGTATTATCTCATAAATACAAGTTTAAAAGCGGGGTTTCGTTGCAAATCTCGCTTACTTTTATCGACGAGGGCGGACACTTTACACAGGAAGTCCGCCAGCACTGTCTTGCCCGTCAATATGACCATGTGTTTGCGATAAAGGGCGCGAACCGTCCGGATATACCGTACACCGCGCCGCCTAAGAAACAAAAAATCGTGGTCAATGGCAAGGTTATCGGGCAGGTGTGGGTGTATGAGATAGGCGTTAACGCCGGCAAGCAGAAGATCGTGGACAACCTCCGCGTTCAGTCGCCCGGCGCTAACTACTGTCACTTTCCCTTGCGCGACGATTACGGCAAGCAATTCTTTAAACAGCTGATGTCGGAACACCTTGCGTATGTTCCGAAACTGAAACACCCCTGGCAATGGCAGAAGATCCCCGGACATGAGCGCAACGAGGCTTTTGATATCCGGAACTACAATCTTGCGGCGTGCGAGATACTTTCGCCTGACTGGGACGCGATAGAGCAGAAGCTCCGAACGGCTAAGCCGGGCGAAGAAAATGCGTCAATTCCCATGAAAGAGAAGAAAGCAAAGCTGCGTAAGCGCAAGAAAAGTGAGTTTTACGATGATTGGTGATAACGATGATTAATAAAAATACAGCTCGTAAAATGTATGAACATTATACAAAACGTATAGACGAACTTATCAAGGCGCAGGAGTCGCTTACATCTGGCGGCGTCAAGTCGTACAAGATCGGCGACATGGAGATCACCAAGTTCGACATGACAAAGCTTGACGAGCTGCTGGAAGAGGCTGTTGACCGGCAGGCATACTATGACGCCATTCTGCACGGAAAGGCAACGCGCAAGACCGTGGGCATAATCCCCACGGACAGATGATACATTTTGCAATCAATTTCAAAAATCAGCAGAAAAGAGGGCGCGAATTTGATCGCGCCTTGATTTCTGCCGGTTTGGGGCTTTAACGGCAGAGTTCATAATTTCTCCGAGGGCTGTGTGCGCGGCAGTAGCGGCGCATGCGGCTCTTCACCGAAGAAAAAGCGCCTGCTTGCGGGCAGGCGCTTTGAATGTGGAAACGGCTTACTCAGCGTTGTCAGGTGGCGGTGTCAGCAGGTCGTTAAGGGTGATGCCAAGCGCGTCGGTGATTTTCAGAGCGTTGGAAACAAGGCAGTCGCCGCGTTTTTCCAAGCCCTCAATAGTCCTTATCGGTATTCCGGTAATTTCGGACATTTTGGGCACGCTGATTTTTGGCCGCTTTCGATCTTCCTTGATATATAAAAACATGTTGAAAACCTCACTTTATGAATAGATTCACAGCGCCGATTATTCCGAATACCAGAACGGCGCAAAGTGCGAGCGTGATAAGAAGCTGACCGCCGAACTTAACTATATTTTTCATATCCCCTTGACCTCCTTTCAGAAACGTGGTATAATATTGATAACCCCCGAAGGGGGCTGCGGATAACCGCCCGCAGCTGCGGTTGCTATCAGAAGATTTCTGCGATCTGCTTGATAGCTAAGACCAACAAGGTAACCGTTCCGGCAAGTTCAATTACCTTGAGAAGGAGCTTGTTAAGCTGTTCCAGCAGCTTAATGAGCTCTTTTATTTTATCGATCATTGCTTTCACCTCCCTTCTGACAATATTATTATACCACATTTTAAGGTGGTTGTCAATAGCTTTTTTGAAAAAAATCTCAAAAAAATCTAAAAAATACAAAAAATAGCACCTTGAAAGAGGTGCTTTTTTTATGGGCAAAAACGGCGCATGAGCCGCAATTGCCGACAAGTGAAATCTACAATTTAATACAATCAAGGCACGCCCGGTCAAACGGCGTGCCTTTGCTATTCCACAAAAAAAGGGGGGACGTTTTTGAGCGACTCAAATGTATATGCAAGCGGGTACGGCGACGCTGGAGCATCGCTTACTAAAAGGTCATTAAGGGCTTTCAATGCGCGTTCGGGCGCGCCGATTGAGGATATAGACTTTCACAATGCAACAATGCGTCAGCGCGGGCGCATGCTATATATGGCTTCTCCGATAGCCGCCGCCGCTGTGAACACTAATCGCACGAAGATAGTCGGTCCGGGACTCAGAATGAAGTGCAGTCTTGACGCGGAACTGCTTGGACTTTCGCCGGAAAGTGCAAGGCAGTGGTGCAAACGCACCGAGGCTGAATTCCGGGCATGGTGTCTGAACAAGTCATCATGTGACGCGCTGGGCATAAACAATTTCTATGAACTGCAGCAGCTAGCCGTGAAATCCTGGCTGATGAGCGGCGATGTGTTTGCCCTGCTGAAAAGGCGGGAGCCTACCCGGCTTAATCCGTTTTCCCTTTGTGTGCAGATGATAGAAGCTGACAGAATAAGCACGCCGTTATGCTCTGTTTCAAACGGTATTTTTTCAGTCACAGAGGGAAAACACGGCGACAATGAAGTGCATGACGGCGTAGAAGTGGACGCCGGCGGAAGAGTGGTAGCTTACCATGTCTGCAACGGTTACCCGTATTCTACCGTGCTTAAGGACATCAACTGGGTCAGAGTCGAGGCGGTCAGCAAAAAGACCGGACTGCCTAACATACTGCAGATAATGGATTCAGAGCGCCCCGACCAGTATCGTGGCGTTTCGTATCTCGCCCCGGTCATTGAAATGCTCCTGCAGAATCGCAGATACACTGAAAGCGAACTTACGGCGGCGATCATTCAGACGTATTTTACCGGGTGGCTTGAAACGGATACAGATTCGACTGCTATGCCGATGTTCGACCATTCCGATGATGACGACGCCAACGAGGATGAGCCGGAGATGTCGCCCGGAAATATTGTAAAACTGAAAAAGGGCGAAAAAATCGTATTCGGCAATCCTAATATACCGACTGCCGGGTATGAAACTTTCACCAATTCGATCGCGCGGCAGATCGGTGCGGCGCTTGAGATGCCACATGAGGTATTGCTCAAGGAATTCACCGCGTCCTATTCGGCGTCTAAGGGCGCGCTTGAAGAAGCATGGGAAGTCATTAAAATGCGCCGTTCTTGGTTCGTCAATGACTTCTGCCAGCCTGTTTATGAGGTCTGGCTTGCTGAGGCTGTTGCACGCGGCAGGATAAAGGCGCCGGGTTTCTTCGATGATCCTCTTATCCGAGCGGCATGGTGCAGTGCGCGGTGGGACGGTCCGGCGCTCACACAGCTTGACCCCAAGAAGGAAGCCGAGTCAAACGCAATGCTGGTTCAGCACGGCTGGAAGACGAACGAGCAAATCACAAGAGAGTACTACGGCGAAAACTGGGAGGACAATATGTCTGCTCTTGCGGTGGAGAACGAGCTTATAAAGAACATTATACCCGCCCAGACGAATAACATCGCTGACGATGATGAAGAGGGAGATGAAGAAAATGCCGATGAAGAATAAAGGCGCTGCGTATTTCGCAGAGCGTGAGGGCTATTCGGTCAGGGCTGATGCTGATATGGAAACCGCCGAGCTTGTGCTTTACGGTTTGGTAGTAAAAAGCAGACCGTTTGACTATGACACCAATAAGCCCACGGAAGAAAATTACATCGTTGAAAGCGAGATTTTAGATGACTTAAAGGCAATATCCAAGAGCCGAAAGTTAGATATAAAGCTAAATTCCTGCGGCGGTTCATGTACAACTGCAATAGTCATATACAACAAGCTGCGTGAAATGGCTACGAACGGCACACAGATTACCTGCACCGTTGACGGCGTGGCAATGTCTGCAGGCTCACACATTATGTGTGCTGCTGATACAGTCAAGGCGTCCGAAGGTTCGCTGATAATGATACACAAGTCATTAGCGCCTGTATTTGGCTATTACAACGCAGATGAACTTAGAAAAGTGGCACAGACCAATGATGCTTACGACAAGGTCATGTTGGCAGCGTACAAGCGTAAGACCGGAAAAGAGGAAGCCGAACTGCTCAGTATGATGTCGGCTGAAACATTTATGACCGGAAAAGAAGCCAAGGAGCAGGGCTTTGTTGACGAGCTCATTGAAACGAGCGATGAAGTCAAGATAGTCGCATCGGCTGATAAGACGGCACTGTATGTGAGCGGCAGATTTATGCCGCTTTACGGAGCAACATGCCCTGAAAATATACCAGTTGTAAATAACGCTCCGAATATTACAGCGGCACACCACATGGCATTACAGCCTGAATCAAATGAAGGCAATGCAAATAAATCAAACAACAATGAGGGAGGTAAAACCACTATGGCAGTAAATCTTGCTGAACTGCGCAAAGAAAATCCCGAACTCGCAGCACGCGTTGAAGAGGATTACAAGGCAGAACACGCAGTCGAAAACAAGACGGCAATGGACGCCGCTGTGCAGAAGGCGCTTGCGGACGAGCGCACACGCTTAGAGAAGATAGAGGCTATCGCCGGACAGGTAAGCCCGGAACTCCTCGCTGACGCTAAGTACAAGAACCCCTGCACAGCCGAGGAGCTTGCTTACAAGGCTATGTCGGAGAATGCAAGGAAAGGCAAGTCGTTCCTTGACGACATGAAGGCAGATTACAGCGGTTCCGGTGCGGAAGACGTTCACACGGTCGCTCCGCAGGCTGACGGCGGAGCGGGACAGAACAAAGCCCAGGAAGAGGCTGAGGTTTTAGCAGCTATTGACGATGCGCTGAAGGAGGACGAGTAATGACTACGGAACTTCTCAAAAAGCTTGGCACAGTATCCGCCGACAATCTTGTCGCCGGGACGGATCCGGCGTTAAGAATTGGCACCGGAAAGCTCCGCAAGAACACAGGAGAGCTTAAGCGCGGCACCGTGCTTGCGAAATCTTCAAAGGACGGCACACTTGTTATCCTGGGAACAACCGCTTCGTCTTCGGACAGCGAGGTGCTTGAGCCTTACGGTATTCTGACCGATGATATCACTGTACCGGCTGACGAAGATGTAAACATGACCATCTACATCGGCGGCAAGTTCAACAGCAACAAGATCATCATGAAGGACAGCTACCAGATGACGGAGGCAGACAAGGATACCCTGCGCAAGTATGGCATCGAGTTTACCGCCGCCGATTCTAACTGACAAGGAGGACAAAATGGCAGTTAATCTTGACATCACACAGTCTTATGTGTTACAGTCTATTGCTGAAAAGGCTAAGCCGGAATCAATGTTTTTCAGCGAACGTTACTTCACCACGGGCAGGAACGACATTTTTACATCGGATAAGGTGCTTGTAGAGTATAAGCGCGCCGGACAGCGTAAGATGGCGCGTTTCGTTGCAGAGCGCGGCGGCGCTATCAGCGTTGGACGCGATGGCTACGAATTATCCGAATTCAGACCGGCATACATAGCAGAATCCCGTTCGCTCACGGTTGACGATCTGTCAAAGCGCGGATTCGGCGAGGCTCTTGTAACGGGCTCTACACCTGCACAGAGAGCTATCCGCCTGCTTGCAGAAGATTTCACGGAACTTGAAATCAGAACACGCCGCAGAATCGAGTGGATGTGCGCACAGGTAATGCAGAACAATGCGATCACTATGCAGGAGTACATCGACGTCAATACACCCGGCGAGGTCAAGCACATTCAGTTCTATGACGGAGATGCTTCTGAGCATACTTATACCCCCCAGAATCTGTGGAACTCCGCTGACGCTAATATCATCGGTGATGTATATGCTATGTGCGAGCTGCTTTCCGATCGCGGAATGGTGCCTGCCGACCTGCTTATCGGCTCTGATGTTGCCGATGTATTCTATAAGAACGAGGAACTCCGTATAATGCTGGACAAGACTCTCGCTTACAACTTTGGCGCTGTAAACGAGCGTATCGTTATGCCCGGTATCAGCGAACTGGGTACATTCAATTTCAGAGGGCACACCCTCAGAGTTATCGTTGTGGGCAATAAGTACGAGGACGAGAACGGCAAGACCAAGAGCTACTTCCCCAAGGACGCGGCAATGGTAACATTCCCGAACTGCGGACGTGTGGCTTACGGTGCTATAACGCTCATGCCTTATGGCAGGGATAATTTTGAGACCATCGCAAAGTCGAGAGTTTCCAAGCTCTTCGTCGACAACAAGCACAACACCAGAGCAGTCGAGCTGTATTCCAGACCTATTGCAATGCCCAGGGTTTATACCCCTTATATCTTCGCAAGCAAGGTTGTAGGCTGATAGGAGGCATACAGTGTTAATTCGTATCAGAAACACCACATTCGGGTTGGTGGTTAACGGTATCGTCAAGCCCAAGTCACCCAAGGACCCGCCGTTTGATGTTGACGAGAAACTGGGCTTAAGGCTTGTCCGCGAGGGTATCGCGGAGGCGGTGGACGGTGCCGAGCGCGGAGAGGTTCAGTCTGAAAGTAATGACAATGATAATGACGAAAGCGCCGGCGATGACTTCGGCATACCGCAGTACGGTCCGGACACTTCAAAAGCCGATTTGCAGTCGATTGCAAACGAATACGGCATTGAGGTATCTGCAGCTGCGACCAAGCAGGAGCTCATCAAGGCGCTTGACGACTTTTTCGCCGACGCGCTTTCCGATGATTCGGAGGGCGAATAATGGGCTTTAAGGACATGGTAAAGTCCGATATCGCTAATGTGCTGATGAATACCGAGGAGTTTGCGGAAAGTCACACGGTGAAATATGACGGAGAGGTGTATGCAGATATACCGATCATTCTCCAGCGGGTCAAGCAGTCTGACAGACCTATAATTCAGAGCGACCATGCTGAGGGCATATACCTTGTGACCGCCGTTGCCTATATCAACGAGAAGGACCTTGACGGGGTGATCCCCGAACAGGGACATCGCTTTGAGATAGACGACGGCGAGGCGCTAGGTAAGACGTTTTTCCGCAAGTATTCGGTAGTTACGTCCAAATGCGAGATGGGGCTTATCACGCTGGAACTGAGGTGCTATGATGAGTGACGTATATGACTTGATGAATTCGCTTGAGGAAAAAATGGAAAAAGCTTTTCAGAGAGCAGATCGTTCAGCAATACAGCGCGCTGTAATCACAGGCAGGGCAGCCGCAGCAAGAGCAATCCAAAAACATAACACCTTGAAAATCGGAAAAATCAAACAGTCTGTCAATGTTACAGTCAGCAGCATTAAAAGCGGCAGTTTGATAAAGTATTCCGGGGAACACATTCCTCTATTAGCGTTTGGGGCTACTCTTACATCAGAGGGATTACGTGTGAAAGTTAACCGTAACGGCAACAGTGAGATATTAAAACATGCGTTCATAAAACCAACAAAAAAATATCCTATAGGAATATATGAACGTGTAACTACTCATAGAGTTCCTCTTGAACAAAAATATGGTCCATCAATTCCGCAAATCATCAAGGCAAATGATGATGTGAGCAAGGTTATAGACACTGCCCATAATGAAGCATATTGTGAACGATTAGAACACAATGTAATGGCTATATTAAATGGTTGGTGGGAACAGCAAAAGCGTACAGAAGGTACCAGAGAATACTACCGTGTAAAAAAACGCGCTCAAGATATGGGAATTAATGTAGAAGTAGCATTGCAGAGGTATCTTAAAGGTGGGGATTGACGAATGACAAGGGTAAAACTCATTCAGGAACTGAAAAAGTTCTGTGAGGACGCTATAAAGAACGTTTCTCTTCCGGAGGCAGTCCAGAAAGGCGACGCAAAGGAGAAAAGCCGTGTTCCGGCGGTGTATCTCATGCGCCTGCCTGACAGCAATTCGGCAAAGAAACTCGCGCCGTATATCATCGTTCAGTTCATCGACAGCAAGCACCATCGGAGCGAGAACGGCTATCCTAATCCCGAATACACGGCGGCGGTGCGCTTTATCTTCTGCGTGTACTCGCAGGACGAGCAGGACGGTGCTGTAATGCTCCTCAACCTCATGGACAGGGTGCAGGAGCGGCTGCTTGAACAGGTGCAGATAGGAAAAGAATTCGTGCTTGACGAGCAGGAGGGAGTTGAGTCGGTCGTCTATCCCGATGATACCGCGCCCTACTACGCAGGCGAAATGATAGGCACATTTCACATCAGACCAATACAGAGGGAGGTTGATTTCTTTGGCAAGGAAAACCGACGTTTCGGAGGAAATGTCTGAGGTAAAGACCATCGGCGATGAAGTACCGTCCGAACAGCCGGAACAGGCGGAGCAGGGCGGGCAGAACGCGGTGGAAGAGTCAAGGGTCTGGGTCTATTTAGGTCCCTCGATACGCGGAGTTGTCACGAATGGCAGGATATATTTCGGCTCAAAGGCTGAAATTATTGAATCGTTCGGCGAAAAGCTCAAGGATTACCCGCAGATCGAGCGGCTTATTGTCGCAGACCGCAACGTTGCAAAGGCAAAAAGCGCCCTGAAGGAAAAGCGCGGTATATACATCCCGTATGACGCGCTTATCAGGAAAATCACAGGCAAGGAGGAGTAAACCGTGGCTTTAAAACATGGCATAAACACATATAAGGACGATACTGGCGTTGTTGCGGTGCAGACCGCAGCGGTCGGTATTCCTTATTTCATCGGCGCATGGCCCTGCCATCGCGGTAAGGGCTACACTGGCAAGCCCCAGCTTTCGTCCGGATTCAGCGAGGCAGAGGAACTCGGCGGCTACAGCACCGAGTGGAGAAACGCGGACGGTTCGCCCAAGTGGAATCTCTGCCAGGCAATGTACGGATACCATAAACTCATGGGCATGTCGCCGGCGATATTCTACAACATCTTCGACCCGGCAAAGCACAAGAAGGCTGTTGCAGTCGAGGAATTCACGGTAACTGACCACATCGTGGAGCTTACCGCTGACGCTATCATAAACGACGATCTTAAGGTAACGGCTGGAAGCGCGTCAACAGCGCTGACAAAAGGTACCGACTACGAGGCATATTACAGCGGCAATGCGCTGTGTATCGAGCTGCTGGCAGATTCTTCGAGCTACAGCGCCGATAAGCTCAAGATAGGCTATGATGTCGCAGACCTTTCCACCATCACGGCTGAGGACGTTGAAATGGCTGTGGAAACAGTTGAAATGTGCCGCAGCGTTGTCGGCATTGTTCCCGATCTTATATGCGCCCCCGGCTGGTCAACGGATCCGACAGTGGCGGCGGTGATGGCGGCGAAAGCGCCGAGTATCAATGGACTGTTCCGCGCCAAGGCGGTCGTGGACATCAACACCAAGACAGTCAATGACTATTCCAAGGTGCTTAAGCACAAGACCGACAACGGATACGTATCCGAGGACATGATCGTATGCTGGCCGATGGTCAAGAGCGGCGATTATCTCTTTGACCTTTCCATTATAATGTGCGGGCTTATCGCAAAGGTGGATTCCGGCAACGCCGATTGCCCTTACGAGTCTCCGTCCAACAAGTCCGTATCCATCACCGGCGCGGTTTGCGCGGATGGCACCGAGGTAACGCTTTCACTTCCGCAGGCTGACGTTATCAGCGTATCTGCCGGGGTGGTCACCGTGCTGAATAACGGCGGCTGGACCCTGTGGGGAAACTATCTGGGCTGCTATCCCAAGACGAGCGATGTAGCCAAGATGTTCATCTGCACCAACAGAGTGCAGGACTGGATATGCAACACGTTCATCAATACATTCTGGCAGTACATCGACAAGCCTCTGACCCCCGCGCTGCGTGACGCTATCATCAATGCGTTCAACGCATGGCTGAACGGTCTGACGGCGGAGGGTAAGCTCTACGGCGGCGAGATCGCATATTCTTCGGAACTGAATCCTGTTACCAACCTTATGAACGGTATGTTCCGGCTTGACTGTCAGGCGGCATCACCGATACCGGCACAGCAGATAGATATGCACGTTCAGTACAGCGTGGATATGCTTGAAGCCGCGCTCGGTTCTTAAGAAAGGAGGACTGCGAAATGCCTAATGGAGTTGACGAGGGAGTAATCTCCTATGCCATCTATGAGGACGAAAAGATGTTTTACGGAGTTGCGGAGGTAGACCTTCCGGATTTTGAAAATATGGTATTCAATGTGAGCGGCGCGGGGGTGCTCGGTGAGATTGAGATACCTGTTATGGCTCAGCTCAAGGCTATGACCACAACGTTTAAGTTCAATCACGCAAACGAGGCGGCGTATGCTCTTGCCGAGGAACGTGTCCATACGCTTTCCCTGTGGCGTGCCGACCAGCACTACAATTACAGCGGCGGCGAACTGGAAACCAAGCAGAAGAAGATAATCATGCGCGTTGTTCCGAAAAAGCTGACCGGTGGTACGGTCAAGAACGCATCGCCTATCGCAGTGAACGGCGAATATGCGGTACACTACTATGCGGAAATAGACGCGAACGGCAAGAAACTCTGCGAGTTTGACCCGCTGAATTTCCGCTATATCGACCACACAGGCAAGGACAGAGCGGCGGAGATCCGCAAGTGCCTGGGTATGTCCTGATAATTACTATCGCTGTTCCCTGCATTTCGCAGGGAGCGGCGTTTCATTTGAGGAGGAATTTTGAATTATGGCAAAGACAAACGTTGACCTTGAAAAGACTGAGAACATGGACGAGCTTGTTGAGAACGAGCTTGAAGATATGACTAACACCAGCGTTGAAAACATACTGCATCTGACCAAGCCCGTTATGTATAACGGCGAGGAGGTGACCGAGCTTGCATTTGACTTTGACAAGCTCACCGGCGCGGACGCTCTGAACATTGAGGAAGAACTTGTGTCCCGCGGGAAGACCATGTACTACGGCGCTATCAACGACGCAAATTATCTTATCCTTATGGCGGTCAAGGCTTGTACAAAGCCTGTCGGCAGGGATTTTTTCAACAAGATATCCATCGTCGACTTTGAGAGGATAAAGAACAGAGCGCGTTTTTTCTTGGCCGGTGTTGCACAGTCGAGACGCTAAGGCGCAATATCCTTATTTTGGCGCAAAACGGATATGCACCTATCCCATTTTGGCTGGGGCAGCCACTTAAAGAAATACAGCGGTGGATTATTACGCACAATAAAATCCTGAAAGAGTCGGAAAAGAAGTAAGGAAGGGTGAGGGTTGAATGGCAAGCAAGCAGTATGAAATGTTGTTCAAACTCGGCGCGCGGCTGGGTGAGAACTTCAAGGGAACGTTCAACTCCGCCCAGAAGATACTTGATAAAACTCAGAAGGAGATACAGACGCTGAATAAGCAGCAAAGCGATATCAGCGCCTATCAGAAACAGCAGGCAGGCATTGAACGGTCTACCAAGCAGCTTAATACATATGAAAAGCAGCTCGAAATCACTCAGAGCGGACTTGCAAAGCTGAAAAACAGCACCGAGGACACTACGGTACAGGAGGCGCAGCTTGCGGCGCGTGAAGTCGAGCTGAAAAACCGCATTGCGAACACTGAACAGGCTATTGCGGACAAAAATCAGCGCTTACAGCAGATGGGTCAGAAGCTCTCTGAGGCAGGCATTGATATCAACCAGCTTACAAGTGAAAGCACCCGCTTGAAAACCCAGGTCGAGGAACTGACCAAGCAGGAAGAAAAAGCTGCTGAGGAAGCCGCCAGATATGGTGACGCCGGCGCAACGGCGTTTGAAACCGTTGGGGCGGCGATGGTAGCGGCAGGAATCGGTACTGCACTGAAGAAGATAGCGGACGTATATCATGAATGTGTTGATGTGTCGAAGGAGTTCGGCGGTACAATGAGTACTGTTGAGGCTCTTTCAGGCGCGAACGCTGTTCAGATGCAGGAATTGTCAGCGAAAGCCAAACAGCTTGGTGCTGATACCGCTTTTACAGCGAATCAAGCGGCAGAGGCTATGACCTACATGGGTATGGCAGGCTGGGACGCGAATGAGATGCTTTCCGGTATGAACGGCATGATAAACCTTTCCGCTGCTTCCGGTGAAGATCTTGCGCTTGTTTCTGATATCGTCACTGATAACCTGACCGCGTTTGGGCTTACTGCAAAGGATACCGCGCACTTCGCCGATGTGCTTGCAGCGGCCGCCACGAACTCCAACACCAACGTAGCCACCATGGGCGAAACCTTTTCGGGCGCGGGTGCGATAGCTGGGGCGCTCGGATACAGCATTGAAGATGTTGCGGTCGGTGTTGGCCTTATGGCTAATGCGGGCGTTAAGGGTTCTGTTGCAGGTACCGCGCTGAAGAACACATTTAACGGCTTGCTCAACGGTGCGACCCTCACAGCTGATGCATTCGGAGAAATCGAATACTCTGCGGTAAATGCTGACGGCACTATTGACGAGTTCTCCGATGCCATAATCGAACTTCGCGGCTACTTTGAGCAGATGACCGAGGCAGAGCGTGTCCAGAACGCTATGGCGATTGCCGGGCAGCGTGGATATAACGGTCTGCTTGCAATGATCAACGCCTCGGATGAGGACTTCCAGTCCCTTACTGAGAAGATAAACAACTGTTCCGGCGCTGCACAGAAGATGGCTGACATCAAGCTTGACAACCTGCAGGGCGATGTTACACTGCTTGATTCTGCTACCGATGGCCTAAAGATGACTGTCGGCAGTCTGTATGAAGATGAGCTCCGCAGGCTTACTCAGACAGGCACACAGATCATGACCGGCATCAACGAATTCTGCGAGGAAAATCCCGCTGTAGTAAAGGGTATCATGGCGGTCGGTGCGGAGATCGGCGTTGTTGTTGCAGGATACACGGCATTCACGGCGGTGAAAAAGATTTCTAACGCTCTTTCGGCGGCTGGAATCGGCATAAAGGCAAGCGAGAACGGCTTGCTCATGCTGTTGAATATCAACCTCTCAAAGAACGTGGCGGCACAGTTTGCCGCCGCCGGCGCACAAATGAAGCTGAATGCGGCAATGCTCGCTAATCCGGCGGGTATTATTGCAGTTTCGGTCGTTGCGCTTACGGCGGGAATCATCGGTTACTCTGAGGCAACGAAAGCGGCAAGGCTTGAAACACTGACCCTGACGACAGCCTCACAGGAACAGCAGGACAGAGTCGAACAGCTTAACAGCGACTATCAGACTGCCTGCGATACATACGGCGAAACCTCAGACCAGGCACGCGCTCTGAAATATGACCTTGACGAGGCAACTGCCGCTATTGAGCAGCAGTCATTTTCCGTCTCGGAACTGTATTCGGAGATAGATTCTCTGCATGACTCCACATCTGACCTGCTTTCCTCGTACCATGAGGGAACCAATTCAATTGCTGATCAGCAGGAGCAGGCACAAATACTGGCGGCAAAGCTGAAAGATATAGCTTCTTCATCAGAAACGGCGGCACATAAAGAAGCGCTTATGCAGCCGATTCTTGAAAAACTAAACGAGCTGTATCCCTCGCTCGACATTAATGTTGAGAACGTGACTAGCAAGCTTGATGGTCTTTCCGCTGCTATTGACAGGGCTGCTGGTTCGGATAGCATACAGGCAAAGTACAAAGCGGCACAAGATAATATTGCAGAACTGACTATCAAGCAGCAGCAACTGCAGGAGCAGGCTGAAAAAGCCGAGATTGCTTATAATCAGGCTTATTTCAGAGAAAAGAGTTTCGTTGAGAATACTCTTGATTACTCGTTTCTCGGAAACATCTTCGGAAAGAGTGACTATACACAGGATCTTAACAAGGCATCAGAAGAACGAAGCAAGGTTCTTTCTGATTTGGCAGAGGTCAACGCGGCTATTGCTGAGTGCGAAAGCGTCGGCATAGAATACAGCGATGTAATTTCCGGTGCTTCTGAGCAGATGGTTTCCGCATATGACGCGGTATCCATAGCGGTAAACGACGTCACCGACCAGACAACCGAGCTTTTGCAGGCTTACAACGACGCATATCAGGCGGCTTACGACAGCGTTAACGGTCAATACAACCTTTGGACGAATGCTGAGGAAACTCTACCGACAAGCATTCAGACTATCAATGACGCGCTTTCTTCGCAGACAGAATACTGGGACAATTACAACTATAACCTTGAATCGCTATCCAAGAGGACTGGCGACATTGAGGGCTTGGGAGATGTGATTGCCTCGTTCGCGGACGGTTCTTCTGATTCGGTGAACGTCATCGCCGGCATGGCTGACGCGACCGATGAAGAACTGAAAACCATGGTCACGAACTTTGAGGAGCAGAAAAAGGCGCAGGAAGAGGTTTCGAAATCGCTTGCCGACTACAAGGTCGATATTGACGATACAATGGACGGTATCGTTGACGACATGGAAAAAGCCGTTGAGGATATGAAACTGAGCGACAAGGCAGAAGAAGCGGCAAAAGCTACGATACAGGCTTATGCTGACGCTATCCTTGCTGGGAAAGGCTTGGTCACCACAGCGGCGGATATTGTTGCGGCAGCCGCTGCACAGGCCCTGGCAGGGGCGAGCGCTTCTGACAAGGCGTATGAGGGAAGCGTGCGCTGTTTCCATGATATTGAGAACGCTTATGCAAGCGGTACTGACTACGCAGAAAATGGCATTGCCCTTGTAGGCGAGGAAGGACCGGAACTTGTGGCTATGCGCGGCGGTGAAAGAGTCGTTGACGCGGATAACACCAGGGCGCTGCTTTCCGGCGGCTCGGGTGCGCAGATCACCATAGCGCCCCAGTTTGTCGTGAACGGAGAAGTTAGCGATATGACCGAGGAAAAGCTGCAGGAGATGTCCGAGCGACTTGTTGACATGGTTAGGGACGCGCTTGAGGAAGCGGGAATAGACAGGCAAAGGAGTGTGTACGCATGAGCACATACACGACAAAGCAGGGGGATATGTGGGACAGCATATCCCACCAGGTGTACGGAGATGTGAAATTCACGGACGTGCTTATTAATGCCAATCCTGAATACCGATACATCTACATCTTTTCGGAGGGCGTTGTCCTCGGTGTCCCGGATGTTGAGGACAGAATAACGGCGGACGACCTGCCGCCGTGGAAGAAGGCGAGCGGATGAGCGACAAGCACCTTGCGCGCCGTGCTGAAACACAGGTAGTTCTTAACGGCGTGGACATATCCGTGTATGTGAATAAGGACTGGCTTTCTTTCACATACACGGACAACGAAGAGGACGAGGCTGACGACCTGCAGATAAAGGTCTGCGACCGTGACGGCAAATGGCTGCGGAAATGGCTGAACAGCATAATTGATGGCGGTGCGCTGGGCGGTTCGGTGATATCCGCCGCGCCGGAGGGCAGCACAAAGACATCAACGTCTTCAGGTTCGAGCTCCTCGGCCAGCGGGGGTACCGATAAACCGAGATACAGAGTGACCGCCTCAACGGGCGTAAATATTCGCAAGGGAGCAGGCGAGAAATACAAGGTGATCGGCAAGCTCCCTTACGGCACTATCGTTGAGGTTAACGGATTTTATTCGAGCTGGGCGAAAATCACCTATTCCGGCAAGAATGGATACATAAAGGGTACCAATCTTAAATCCGTCGGCGGGGGCGGTTCTTCGTCCTCTTCGAGTTCTTCAAGCTCCACAAAAAGTTCAAGCTCCAAGAAGTCTGGTAGCACGGCTAACACGCAGATTCAGACTGGCAAGGGCCTTAAGATATCAGCTGTTATTGTACTCCGAAACGGGAACAACGATGGCAAGGACGCAGTCCTTGACTGCGGTCAGTTCGAGCTTGACAGCATAGACGCACAGGGCCCGCCGGCGACCGTTACCATCAAGGCAACATCACTTTCGTTCAGCAATACCGTGCGGCAGACGCTGAAATCCAAGTCGTGGGAGAACATCACACTTTCAGAGATAGCAAGTCAGATAGCGCGGCAGAACGGAATGGGAGTGCTTTTTGAAAGCGAATTCAATCCGAGGTATTCCCGCGTGGAGCAGTATCAGACCTCTGATATTGCCTTTCTGCAGAAGCTGTGCCACAATGCCGGCTGCTCCCTGAAAGCCACCAACAATATCCTTGTGGTGTTCGACCAGGCGGCTTACGAGGGGAAAAAGGCAGTCAGGAAAATCAGGTTCGGCGAGGAGGGCGGCTACACCAAGTACAAGCTGTCCACTGGCACGAACAACTGTTACACCTCATGCCGGGTGTACTGCACCACTACGAGCGGCGCGGTCATTTCTGCGACCGAGTATGCTGAGAACTACAACGAGAGCAGCGACAATCAGCAATGCTTACAGGTGTGTCAGCGCGTATCAAGCAAGGCAGAGGCGCAGGAACTCGCACACAAGCTGCTCCGTCTGCACAATAAATTTGAGATCACCGGAACGTTTACGTTCCCCGGAGATCCCAGGTTTGCCGCAGGAAGCACGGTGGAACTTTGTGATTTCGGGTTTGGCGATGGTAAGTACATCGTCAAGTCCGCAAAACACAGCATATCTTCTAGCGGCTATACTACGCAGGTCACCCTGAGAAAGTGCCTTTCGGAAAGCGAGAGCACGAGCGGCGGCAAGACGGACAGCAGCGATGAGATACAGGAGCTGGCTATGCAGGTGATCCGTGGCGAATGGGACGTATATCCCAAGCGCAAGGAACTGCTTGAAGCCGCTGGACACAGCTATGAGCAGGTGCAGGCGCGGGTAAATCAGATACTTTACGGAGGTTGACAATGTTTAGAATCGGAATAGTCACCGTTGTGGACGTTAAAAAAAGAATGGCAAGGGTCAGGTTTCCTGATGTGGACATCGTTTCGGACTGGCTGCCTGTCCTTGATCATTCTTCGTTCGTTACGTTAGCGCTGAAATCGGACGGAAAATCGTGGACTGTCAGCGAGAAACACGCGTCAGCCGACAGGGAGCTGAACAGCGGTGCGGAATACACCAAGAGCCACCCTGATGAGATCAGCGGGAAGTCACCCGACATCGAATGTGCAGGCGGGTGCGTACATACGCATGAAATCACGGTTAAGATATATGGCTGGCTGCCGTTTATCGGTCAGACTGTGGTGTGCGAATACAACGACGAATTCAACGGCGACGGCATTATCATGGGAGGATTGACGTGAAAGTCGGCAGTCTTGGGAAAGTTGTTTTCACAGTTTCAACGAACAAGGTTGAAACTTTTTCGGGCTTGAAGATAAGCAGTTCCGCGTCTTACGGAAGTCACAAGCGGCATGGCGGGAATGAGATCATTGAATTCACGGGAAACGACGCAGATACGGTTTCGTTCAACATGACGCTTTCGCAGATTCTCGGTGTTAAGGTCGCGGAGGAGCTGGATAAGCTGAAAAAGTACAAAAAGACCGGCAAAACGCTTAAATTCGTGATCGGCAAGAGGGTGATAGGCAACTATCGCTGGGTAATCACCAAACTGAACGTTACCGAGGAAATCTACGGCAAGAAGTCGGAGCTTATAACCGCTGGCGTAGCGATAACACTCAAAGAATACAACAAGTAAGGGGGCGGTCAAATGTCATACAAGGTAAGCACTGCCGACGGTTACTCGCTTTCCCTGCAGCAGGACAGCGAACTGCTTTCCGTATTGCAGAATATCGCACTCCTGCTGAATACCAAGCGCGGAACGGTGCCCATGCACAGAGAATTCGGCTTGCCTATGGAGTTCGTGGACAAGCCTATCGACGTTGCGGAAACGATAGCGTTTGTGGAGATATCGGACGCGCTTGAAGAATTTGAGCCGCGTGCCAAGCTGGACGATGTGTATTTTGAAAAATCAGCAGACGGCACAATGGCATTAACGGTGGAGGTGAGCATAGCAGATGAGCAGAGCGACTGATTATCAGTTTGTTTCGACCGACAGCGCGGAAATCGTTGCAGACCTTACCGCCAAGTATGAGGAACTCACAGGACACACACTGCTGCCGGCAGATCCTGATAAACTGTTCATTCAGTGGGTCGCCGGGATAATCATACAGCAGCGCATAATCGTGAATTACTCGGCAAATCAGAACCTTCCGTCCCGGGCGGCGGGTGAAAACCTCGACGCACTCGGAGAGATGATATACAATGTGACAAGGCCGGAAGCAAAGCCGGCGGAATGCGTGGTGCGCTTTACACTATCAGCGCCGCAGGAAACGGCGATACCGATACCCAAGGGTACAAGGGTCACTGACAGCAGCGGGGCGCTCATGTGGACTGTCACAGAGGATACGGCGGTAGATATCGGGGAGGTCACGGTCGATGTTCCGATTGTCTGCGAAACGGAGGGCGAAGTCGGTAACGGCTACGCGCCCGGGCAGATCAATAAGCTTGTGGACGTAGATAATGTTATGTATTTTTCGTCTTGTGAAAATGTGGAAACGTCCCACAGCGGCGCTGAACGCGCGACCGACGATGAATACTATGAGCTCATGAGAGCCGGGCTGGAGGCATTCAGCACCGCTGGCCCGAAGGGAGCATATGAGTATCACGCAAAGAGGGTATCAACAAGCATAGCGGACGTGTGCGCGATAAGTCCCAAGGACAAGCCGGGATATGTGAACATCTTCGCGATAATGACAAACGGCGAAATCGCCGATGATGGAACGAAGAACGCTATACTTGCCGCCTGCAATGACGATAAGGTCAGACCGCTTACGGACGTTGTTGAGGTCCTTGACCCGCTTGTCGTTGAGTTCAGCGTGAATCTTACTTATTACATCGACCGCAATTCCGAAAAATCGGCGGCGGAGATCGAAGCGGCAATACGCAGCGCGATTGAGGAATATGCAGAGTGGCAGTGCGGGAAAATCGGTCGGGATATAAATCCGTCGCGGCTCATGTGGCTGCTTAAGGACACGGGTGCAAAGCGTGTAGATATCAAGTCGCCCGTGTTCACCTCGCTCGGTGATGGTTCCGACCGCCTTACCCCGCAGGTAGCGCATACCGACCTTGCGAAATCCGTGATAACGAACGGAGGATATGAAGATGAGTAAGCTGATCACAGAAAAGGACGCGCTCCTTGCCGCTTTTCCGTATTCGCTTACCCGCGACACGGACAAGGTCAAACTTGCGGACGCTGTTGCGGGTGAACTTGTCAAGGTGGCGGCTCAATCAGAGTATGCGGCTGTCTTTCCGAGGGTGGACGAGCTTCCGGAAAAGGTTCTTGATATTCTCGCCGCCGATCTCAAGATACAGTGGTATGAGATCGACGCGCCTATCTGGAACAAGCGGCAGGCGGTCAAGGAGGGTATGCTCGTCCACAAATATAAGGGCACCAAGTATGCCGTGGAAGCAGCCTTGCGCAGTATGTACAATTCCGCTGAAGTCAAAGAGTGGTTTGAATACGGCGGCGAACCGTTCCATTTTCAGGTCAAGGTCTACGGCTCAAACGGGTCTGGGTTGAAAACGCTATACCTCAAGATACAGTACGCCAAGAACCTGCGTTCGGTGATGGACGATGTGAAGTTTGTCCTCATTCCTGAAAAGGAGATAGACGCCGTGTTCGGCGCGCAGATAGCGTCGATAAAAAAGCGCATCGGCATGGAACTGATATCCGAAACCGAGGATATCTACAGCACCGATGGGATAAGTAATGTCGGGATATCACTGACCGCACGGTTAAAGAAAATTCCGTTTTCTTTCAGATACGAATGCGGTCCCCCCTGTGGGACGTCAGGAGCGGCGGGTATTGGCTTTGCGGTGAGTGCGCTGACAAAGCGGTACAGCATGCGGCTTATAGAGTCTGGCTTTGAAAGCCAGACTAACAAATCCGGCAACAACGCAGGTCCTCTGCGTTTTGTAATTCTTTGAGAGGAGGTATTGGTATGAGCTGGAACCAGGTGATCCTGACGAAAGTCGGGGAAGAGCTGCTGTCTAAAATGCTGAATGGCAGTAAGCTCATTTTTACGCGCGTCGTGATCGGCGACACTACTGTTAACGAGAGTCAACTCTCTATGCAGACGGCGGTCTTTTCGCCCCTTTCTGCGCCTGCGCTGATCGTAGGCAAGCAGGAAGTGCCCAGTAAGAACGGAACTGAGATACTTATTCAGATCCGCAACGACGGCATGACTGAAACAAGCAGAATGAAGCAGATTGGTCTGTTTGCAAAGTCCGAGCACGACGATGAAGTAATGCTCGGAATCCTGCAGGATGATATCGGCGAAGAGATCCCGGCTTACGACGATTTCCCGCAGTTCATGATCGAACTTGCTATTACGATCGGTATCAGCCGCACAAACAACATTGCGGTTGTAGTAAGCCCTTCCGTGTATGTCCCCAAGTCGGAGTTTGACAAGGTCAAGTCACAGATGCTCACAGCTGTCAAGGTTAAGGTCTACGACCGCGACCCGAACAAACCGACCTACGGGTTTGATGAGTCGGGTGGGGGAGGCGGGACAGACCAGGAGGTAACACTTACAGCAAAAACGTACACGGGAACGGCGGACGTCACGCTTATTCTGAACAACAACCAATATGACGCAGACAACATGAAAAGAACCGTTAGCGGAACGATTAACGGTGACATGATTATTGAGGAGGGCTAATATTATGGCTACTAACGTTAAGGCAATTCTTTCCCAGATCAAGGTTAACGACGAACTTAAGGACCTTTGGTTCAGAGCGGCGAACATCGAGGTGACCCTCGGCAACGGCACTAAGACCGACCTTGCAACCGTACTGACCGGAATTTCCAGCGACATTGACGCGCTGCCTACTGTTTCCGAGGTCGAGCAGCAGATTGCCAATGCCGGGCTTACCAAGATGGAGATCGTAAGCGAGATCCCCAGCCCCGAGGAGGCAAACGATACCACCATCTACCTCTACATGAATGAGGGCACCGGCTACTATGATATGTACAAGAAGGTCGAGGAGAAGGGCGTGCCGAAGGTCGTACGCCTTGATGATACTTCTATCGACCTTACCAACTATCTGCAGAAGTTCGAGGGCGCTTCCGAGGACAACAAGGACGAGATCGTTACTGTGACCGCTGATGGTGGTATCAAGATGTCAGGCAAGAAGGTCGGCGGCGCTGCACTCGCTGGTACTCCTAATGCGAACACTGTAGCAACCGAGGCGGCTGTCAAGGCGGCTGTTGATGGCGTTCACTCTGTTCACATCGGCGAGTCTGCTCCTTCTACCATGAAGAACGGCGATCTGTTCATTCAGCTTGTCGAGGAAACTGCTGAGTAATACATCTGACTGCTGTCGCGGTTGATCTCACATTCATTCGGCGGGGCGGTCTGCTCCGCCGATATTGAATCTGAAAGGAGGTAAAGTATTGAGCGGCATAAAAGAAATGGTTGGTGTAATTCGCGGACTTATGGAAGATGGAACTCCTGTGATGGTCATGCCAATCACACGGCTGGACTGCATTGAGGATTCTTCCGAAACTGTCACAGGCGCTGATAACGGAGACTATATTCCTGTTATTGACACGAAAGACAACGGACAGATGAAAAAGATTCTTGTATCCGACCTGCACAAGGAGGTTTTCGCCTCACATGATATCGCAGTAAGTCTGCTCCTGACCCTTGCAAACAGGGTAAGCAAGGAGTTTGACGAAGTCAGAACCGATGTTCTTTCAGAGTCCGGAACGGTCACGCTCACCAACGATGCAATATATCCTTTTAACAATTCGCAGAAAACCGTTCCGCTTGTTGTGCAGAGGACCAATGCGAACTATACCGTAGTCCCCGAGATCGTGTCATGCAAAGGAAACGTCGGCGAGATAGTGGTTTCGGATATTCTGGAAAATGGTTTCAAAATCGCATACACGGGCAGCGCAGCCAGCGTAACTTTGAAATATAAGGTCATAGGAGGGTTTACACCGTGAAGATCGTAAACAAAAACGAGGGTACAAAGATACCTTATGAGGTCATGGGCAACAAGATCTGCTTTGACGACGACCTCACTATCAATCTTGCCAAGCGCGAGGAAAACGACGCGGTTCATATCGACGTCTGCTTTGACGCTGACCGCAATCTTGTTATAGGAGCGGCCGCCGGCAGACTGTATGTAGCAGAGATAGATATTCCGGCGCGTGAATGGGTCGAGGCCGAGCTTGAAGAGGAAAATGCGGAGAATACGGAGAACGTTGGTATCGCGATGAAATCGTTCAGCCGTGAACCTGTTCCGTTCGACATCAGCAAGGTAACACTTTCGCTGTGGGCTATCGACCAGGCAGCAGAAGGAAAGGAGAACACCGATGAGCAGTAATTTTGATCTCGCCAATCTGGCGATACAGACGATATGTCCGGGTAATGAGCTGCTGTACGACGACAAGGGGTTGCCCTCTGTAATGGTAAAGATACCCAAGATGACGTATGCACAGCTCGGTATAGGGGATTCCAATGATGTATTCCCTGCATTTATCGTTAACGGCAAGACTGTTGATGCTCTGTACTTCCCTAAGTACGAGAATATAGTGCAGAACGATAGAGCGTATTCTCTGCCCGCGCGGGATCCTGCTGTTTATGTAAATCATGATCAGTCTGTTGTGTACAGTATGTCTAAAGGAACAGGCTGGCACAGCATGACTCGGCTGGAGTGGTGTGCAATTGCTTTATGGTGCCTTAAGAATGGTTTTCAGCCGAATGGTAATAACAATTATGGCAAAGACATATCCGAAAGCACATATAAGGCTGTTCCCACTTTAAGAGAGAATAACGGTAATATTAACCGTGTTGCTACAGGAACAGGCCCTCTGTCATGGTTCCATAACAATGCACCGGACGGTATAGCTGACCTGAACGGAAACGTGTGGGAATGGACGACCGGTATTCGCCTTGTGTACGGCGAACTGCAGGTACTTTCTCATGATGGAACTACATTTGGCAATGATGCTGCCGATTCCACAAACAATCAGGCTGCAGACTCGGCGCTGTGGCGTGCTGTCGATGGAACAACAGGTGCTCTTATAGTTCCGGATGGGAGCGGCACAACAACTAATAGCCTTAAGCTCGATTATGTTCAGGGCAGTGGCTGGAAATGGGTTACCGGAGTGCTTTCTAGTCAGCAGAATGCAAATCGGCATGCAGACTTTGAAAGCACTACTGTTGACAGCAATGTATGTGCTGTGGCGCTGCATATCCTTCAGGCGCTGTGCTTGTATAGAGCAAATGATTCGGCAGGGGCATACAAGAGCGATGTTTTCTGGGGCAACAACGGCGCTACTGAATTGCTTTTCGTTGCCGGTGGTAGCTGGGACGATTCCGTCAGGGCTGGTGTGTTCGGGGTCAGCTGTTGTTACCCTCGTGCCGTCACGCGCGGCTTCCTCGGTTTCCGCTCCGCTTTTGTTAATCTGCCGACTGAGTAACTGGGTTTTGAAGATAATGAGAGCCTCGGCCAATAAAATGGTCGGGGCTTTCGTTATAAAATACGATTTTGCAATCGCTTGCAAAAGGGGGTAAGTTAATGGATAGCGCGATTATTTGTTCACTAATTAGCGCGGCTGTGACGATCGGAAATGTGGTCTTTACTACGGTAATGAGCAGCCGATCGGAAAAGAAACGCCGTGCAGATGTTGAGGAGATCCGCCAGAACGATCGCACAAAGCAGATAGAAAGCGGTTTGCAGTCGCTTTTACGCGCGGAAATCATCAGGTCACATGAAAAGTATATGGACAAGGAATATTGCCCGGTGTATGCCCGCGAGGCTCTCACACGCATCTATGAGAGCTATCACGGCCTCGGCGGCAATGGTACGATGACAGAGCTGTATCACCAGGTGATAGCTCTGCCGACTGATAAGGAGGGCAACCATGAAAATTGATTGGAAACGTAAGCTGACCAGCCGTAAGCTGTGGGTAGCAACTGCAGGGTTCGTAGCGGGTCTTATCGTAGCATTCGGCGGAAGTTCCAAGACCGCCGATACTGTATCCGGCTGTATTCTGAGCGGTGCTGCTGTTGTCGGTTATGTGATTGGCGAGGGTCTCGCCGACGGAGGTCACAAGGACGGTGAGGAGTAATGGCTAAGTATGCAGGCATCGACATCAGCTATTGTCAGCCTGATGTCGATTACTCGGCGCTTAAGTCCGGAAAAATCCTCGGATATCCCGTCAAGTTCGTTATGGTTCGAGCGGCATACGGTACTAGCATGGACAAGTACTTCCTGCAGCACGTTCGTGGCTGTTTGGCGGCCGGCTTATATGTCGGGGTATATCTGTTCAGCACCGCCAAGAATACCGCGCAGGCTAAGGCAGAGGCCGAGTGGCTGATCAGCACGATTAAGGCGAACAAGCTGGACGGCAAGATCACATATCCGATAGCTTACGACCTTGAGATGGAATCGCAGTACAAACTTGGGAAGACTGTGTGCACTGCGATGTGCAAGGCTTTCATGGACACGATAGCCACGCATAACTATCAGCCGATGCTGTACACGAACGTCAACTGGATATGCTGTCATCTCAATTACGATGAGCTGAAGGATTATCCCCTGTGGCTTGCCGCGTACATATCCGAGGCAAAGGTCAAGAAGTACATCACCAAGTACGATATGTGGCAGCACTCGGTTGCTGGTCATAAATACTACGATGTGCAGGGTGTCGGAGCAGTTCCCGGAATCATCGGACAGTGTGACTGCAACTGGGGTTACACGGGGTTTGCCTCGAAAATCCGCAAAGAAGGCAAAAACAAGCTCCCCAATCAGAAATACCGCGTCACTGCCACAAAAGTAGTCACGAAATCTGAACTTCCGGCCACTACTGGTCCGCTGAACGCGATGGGTTTTACAGTGAAAACTGAAGAGGTATAATTAAATAAGTGCGCCGCCCTCGAGGGAATTTCCTTGAGGGCGGCGTTTTTTAGTTTACGTCTTCTGATGTGAGCTTTCCGGTTTTCTTGTATCGCAAGCCTTCTGGCGAAGAATATACCTCTTCTCCAAATGCATACTTGCCGTGGTAGAAGTCTGTGATATCCATGCCTAACGCCTCAATGACACGGCATGCAATACTAAATGAGCAGGTCATGATATTACGTTCCCCGCTTTCGAACTTCTGATACTGCTGCAGAACAACTTTTGCTTTGTCAGCTACCTGTTGCTGGGTTAGTCCGAGGATTACACGCTTTTCTCTTAGGATACTGTGTGCATCATCGGATAGATGGCACATCTGAAATCCGCTTAAATCCATAAATCATACTCCCTTCAAGTACATTCGATTGAGTGCAATTATATTATACACTCAATCGGGTGCAATGTCAAGTGTTTTTTGCACAAGAAAATCCCCGGCTGTTCTCAGTCGGGGATCTCTCACACCTTTTGTTTGTAAACGCTCTGACTTTCGCACTTATCGACGGTCTTGCTCGTATTGGGGGTATACACAACAATTTCCGACAGGTCGCAGTCCAGCGCCTCGCAGATTTTATCAAGGTGTTCAAGACTGACCCGTTCGGCAACATTGTGGAATAAGTCGTTTATAGTATTTGGACGTATTCCTGTCTTTGCGGCAAGTTCAGCCTGTGTTACCCTAAGCTCGCCCAGCTTGCGGGATAACATGATCATAATCATCTGCAATACACTCCTCTTGATAAATTATACCACTAGGAGTTAGCGGTGTCTGCGTTTTGTTGAAAGTCAACGATTGGCGTTAGAAAATAACAAAATAAACTAGAAACCATTATTGATGTAATATTGATTGCAAAAAAGTGATCATAAAGGCCGTATTATAGTCAGTTGATTTAAAAATAACTTGTATAGACTTCTACTGTGATTCGATTTCGATAATTTTGATAATAAAATTTAAAAATCCCTCCAAGTGCATACCGGAGGGATTCAAATATTTATTATTTAATTACTGGATAAGATTTAGCATAAAATAAAGATCGTTTAAAAAGCCGGATGTAACTATCACATAACCATCTTTAGTGTATGCTTCAGCACTTCTGAATTTAAAATGATTCTCTGTGCCATATCTTCTGAAGTTAATCTTCAGAATAGCATGAAATCCGTTGAGCGTGTATTCTATGGCTTTTAATGTGAACTTGCCATTGAAATACGACAGCATGGTGTTGAACTGCCCAGCGCAACTTTGGAAACTCGTTTGTACTGATGCCATCTTTATCACCTCCTTTCATTCTCTGCTTATATTATATATGTTTTAGGTTCATACGTCAATACCAAATAAGTCAAGTTTATTTATTCCTACAAAAAAACTTCTTCAATTATATATTATGTTGTTCTTTGGTGATTATGCACATAACTATGTTATGTTTGAAGTAAGTAGGGGACTTTCAAGAAAGAATAAATGTATGTTATCCTTTCGGGTCGTATGAGTGGGGCTACACATGTTACCATACATCATTATAGTAATTACGATACTGAGTATAAAAAACTTAAAACAGCATATAAATTCAGTATATAAAGTGTAAGCTGTTGATCCGAAGGAGGTAATAAATGTTCATTAACTTTTCAAATCACCCGTCTGTCAGATGGTCGGCAGAGCAGACTGCCGCCGCAATGAAGTTCGGCGATATCGTCGATGTGCCGTTCCCTGACGTACCTGCCGGCGTGGATACTGCCGCCGTTTCCGCACTTGCCGATGAATACTGCGCCCGGATCCTTGATCTGAGGGCTGACGCGGTTCTTGTGCAGGGCGAGATGTCGCTTTCGTTTGCGGTCGCGGGCAGGCTCCAGAGGAACGGCATCGCCGTTCTGTGCGCATGCAGCGAGCGGGTCTGCGAGACTTCCGTGCTTGACGATGGTTCCACGGAGCGGCGTTCTGTTTTCAGGTTCGTGCGGTTCCGCAGGTATCCTCTTCTGGTATGATTTACGCATAATAATTCTTTCAGGGTATTGACACGGACGAAATTATGTGGTAAAATCATAGTATAAAGGGTGGTAGAAATGAAGCAAGTTAAATGTTTTTTTAAAATTCAAATCCCAGTTTGCCGCATAACCATGCAGGCTCGTGGGTTTGCAGTCTGAACCACCCCCTCACCGCGAGGTGTTTGACCCAAATCCCCGATATCCTAAAAAGATATCGGGGATTTTTCTATGCAAAAAACTTAAAAAACTGGCTTGTCCGGGTATACATAGTGAAAGGAAAAGTTCCTGAGAAAATCTCAGAAAAAGTTTCCGAAAAAACTTAAAAAACCTGCTCGTCCGGGTATATATAGTGAAAGGAGATGATCACATGATAAAGAACTTCTGCGATGTTCCCATGTTCCGCTGATTTTCCGACATTCATTCTTCAAGGGGGTATTCACATGAACAGATATTTTCAGTCCTTTGTTCCGGCGTTCCTTTATGACATGTGGCTTGGCTATCTTTATTCCCCGTTTGTCGGCGAGCCTGACTGCTCCTCTGATTATTACAAATAAAACTTAAAAAACCGGATATTCCGGGTATAGATAGTGAAAGGTGGTGATCCACATGCCGGTACCTGTTATAGTTGCCATCATCAGCGGTGTTACTTCCGTTATTGTCGCAGCGATCAATGCTGACTGACTTCCTGTTACATTCCGATATGAAAGGCGGTGATATAATGGCTGGCGTTATAATGTCCAGACACGACCTGTTCGGCGGCTCCCGCCGCAGGCGTCTTTTTATCCTTTACTGAGTTCTGATGTTCCGAAGGGAGGTGATATCCATGGCTGATCGTGACAGCTTCATTCTCGGCGTTCTGGCTGGCATTCTTCTGGGCGGTGAGGACGACTGATCCGCACCTGATCCCAATGTAAGGAGGTGATATTCATGGGTTCTGTTCGTGGCACAATTATCCGCGCTATCTTTGATGCTGCCGCCGACCCTGTGTGCCGTGACTGATCCGGCTTATTTCCACGAAAGGAAGTGATAAAACTTAAAAAGTTCAGTTTCTCGGGTATATATAGTGAAAGGTGGTGATACCATGAGCAAGATCATAAATCCCGATCCTCTGCGCGACGATTCTCCGCTCCGTTGGGGCATTTTCTGGTGATTTTTCTCTGATTCCACGTTAAGGAGGTGATTTTCATGAGTGCAGGCGTACTTACCGCCGTCATCGGCGCTGCTGCTACTGTCGCTACCGCGATCGTCAATTCCAATTCTGATGACTGAACGCCCGTTTCGGGCAGTGGGAGGTGATAACCATGCGGCTTTTTTCGCCGGAAAACGGTTGACATTTCGGGACAAATGTGCTAAACTATACTTATAGGAGTGGTAAAAAATGAAGCACAATAAATGTTTTTCAAAAATTCAAATCCCGGTTTGCCGCATAACCATGCGGGCTCGTGGGTTTGCAGTCTGAACCACCCCCTCACCGAGAGGTGATTGAAACTAGTAGCCTATCACGTCCCCGAACACGGCTTTCTTTATCAGTCTGAACCACCCCCTCACCGAGAGGTGATTGAAACTATCCATTTCCATAAGGTGCAAAATTGTTATATGTAAATGTCTGAACCACCACCTCACCGCGAGGTGATTGAAACGCTCCGAACACAAGCAGCACACCGATAACGAACATCAGAAGTCTGAACCACCCCTTCACCGCGAGGTGTTTGAAACCCCACCCCGATATTCGGCAAATGTAACGAACATCGGGGGATTTTTTATCCACTTTCTACAACATTCCCCAAAAATATTGACAAAAATTGTCTAATGTGATAAAATGCTGGTTGACAAGAACAATAATTCACCGCCCGGAAATCTCCCGGCGCGGAAAAGAACGGAGTTGATATGATGGCAGAAACCGGATACGGCTGCGTGACTGCGCTTTACGACTGCCGCAGCAAACAGGAATACATCTACCGCACCAACAGGATACGCGAGATCTCCGGCGGCTCGGAGCTTCTGGCAAACGTCTACGGAATGTTCTTCAGAGCCGCAGAAAAGAAGGGACTCCGCATAAATTCAGACTGGCGCAGCGGCGCGGAATTTTCCGTGAAAGCATTTGCGGAAAGCGGCTTCGACGGCGAAGTGATATATGAGGGCGGAGGAAATCTCTTTATCATGTACAAAAGCCGTGAGACCTATATCCGTGCTAACCGCATTTTCTCCCGCATGCTGCTGGAAAAGACCTACACCATATCAGTGATAGCCGCCTGCGTTGAAACCACCGATAATTTCAAGGAGGACCGCACGCGCCTTTATAAGGAAAACAGCCGGATAAAGTCCACCGACTGGATATCTGTTCCCTGCAATACCCTGCCGATAACACAGGTAGACAGGGATACTTTTATGCCCATCGTAAAGAAAGAGGACAACTGCTCACTTTCCCGGGAGAGCGTGCTGAAACGCAAGGCTTTTGAGAAGTCCGCAGAGGTCGGCGAGATGTTCCTTGACGATATCTCCGGCGAGGAAAACAAGGGTACCGAAAGCCTGCTTGCCGTTATCTATGTTGACGGCAACGCAATGAGCAAAAAGGTAAAGGCGTGTACCGAGAATATCAGCGGCTACACGGAATGCACTTCAGCGCTCCGGAGATTCTCCATAAGCACGGACAAGTCGTTCGTGGAGCGCCCGATAAGCGCTATAAAGGCAAAGCTCGCCGAACGGACCGATGGCAGGCACAAGTTCCGCAGAGTTATCGCCGGCGGCGACGAGATAACCCTGATATGCAACGCAAGAGCGGCGCTCGATGTCGTGACCGCATATTTCAGCGCGCTCGACGAGGAAAACCGCTCCCTGCCTGACGACCAGAAGAATTACGCATGCGCGGGCATCGCGATAGCGCACAGCCATGCGCCGTTCTCCGACGTTTACGAGATCGCAGAACAGTGCTGCGAATCCGGAAAAAAGAAGTCAAGAGCGCAGGACAGCCGTGTGAATTACGTAGATTTCCACTTCTGCCGTTCTGGTATCACAAACGATATGGAAACTATCCGCGAAACGCAGGAATCCGGTCTGACTGCGCGGCCGTATGAGGTTTCGGCTGAACTGAGCGAGTTCATCAGCGCCGGACAGCGTCTGAGCGCCATCGGCAGAGCCAACATAAAGGACCTTGCGGCGGCAATGATAAAGGGCGATTCCTACTACCGCTTCGAGGTGGAGCGGATAAAGTCCAGATACCCCGCCGCCGGGCTTGACAGCGGCGATGAAAAGCTCCGTAAACTCATTTTGGATATCGCGCAGGTTTACGATATCTGGTTTGCGAAAACTGAAACCGATGAACAGGAGGCGTCCGAATGAACTGTGAATTAAGAATAACGCTGAAATCGGATATGTGTTCTGCAAGCGGGGACGGTTTCTCTCTGTCGATAGATACCGATGTCAGCTATGACAGCCACGGTTTACCGGTGATACCCTCAAGGCGCATAAAGGGCTGTATGCTGGAGTCCGCAAAATACATAGGCGCACAGAATATCGGCGGGATATTCGGCGTTTCCGGCACCAGCCGCGGCTCGCTGAGAATAGGGAACGCAGTTCCGGAGGGCTATGCTTCCCTCTGCACGGAGGCTGAAAATTCCGGGAAGAACGCACAGCAGATACTCGCGCTGTTCACTTCTGTGAAAGCTTCCACCGCCATCGAGGACGACACGGCAAAAAATGAGAGCCTGCGCTTCATGCGCGCTGTGAACCACTATTCGCCTTTTGACGGGTCGGAGATGGTTTTCACCGCGCCTATTGAAATAGAAGATAAGTATTTTGACGAGCTTTCGAGAATATGCAGAGCTGTCCGGAATATCGGCTACAAGCGCACCCGTGGATTCGGCGCGGTCAGGTGCGGACTTGTAAGGTCGGGGCAGTCCTGCGTAAGTACCATTTCCGGAAAGATAACAGATGATGAAGCGGTCTACGAGCTTCGCTATTCAATACGTAACGAATCCGCGCTGATGCTGCCGGGAAGCAGTTCTTCTGAAACCGCCGACTATATCAGCGGAACTTCCATTATGGGTTTCTTTGCAAATCAGTATCTGAAAAATCACTCTGACGACAGCGATTTTGAGGAAATGTTCCTCAGGCATGGTGTGATTTTCTCGAATCTGTATATCACCTCGCCAGAGGGAACAGCCGCGCTCCCCGCGCCTGCCGCTATTGCTAAGGATAAAACTCAGTCAGCTGAACATGGGACTGTTTATGAGAATCTTCTTACAGTCGGCGAAAATCACGGCAGGATACTGAAGCCGCTGAAAAGCGGATATTTCGCGACGGGTAAGGAAGTAAAAGTCCAGACCGAGACGGTATATCATCACATCACCGGAGATGACAGCACTCTTTACACCCAGACGTGTATCTGTCCCGGACAGGTGTTCAGCGGAACTGTTACCGGAAAGGGAAAATACCTGCGTAACATTGCGGAAGCACTCTCCGGCGGCGTTGTGACCGTTGGCAGGAGCAAGACCGCGCAGTACGCGGAATGCAGCGTTCTGTACGCTGAGCTTAGACTGCTGGAGCAGAAGCAGATAAGCGTTTCCGGCGGCGAAAGGATCGCGGCGGTGTTCTGCTCTGACGCGCTTTTCACTGACGACTGCGGAAGCTATACGACTGATTTCGCAGAGGTTTGCTGTCAGCTCGGAATAAAGAACGCCGATACCGATAAGTCGTTCATGAAATATAAGACGATCATGGGCTATATGTCCGCGGGTAACTACAAGAAACCGCATATCCGTGCGATCGCCGCAGGGAGTACGATATGCTTCACGGCTGAGAGCGTCTGCACACTGCCGGAGTATGCGTATTTCGGCGCAAAGAACGGCGAGGGCTTCGGAATGGTTCGCTTTGTAAAGGCGGACGAGCTTATGAAACTCGGAGAAAGCGTATCTGCTTCCGGAAAGGTAAATGCGGCAACGGACGGCAGGCTGACTGAACTCCTCAAAAAGAACAATACGACCGAAGAAATGCGCAGTTCCGCCATCGACTATGCGCTCAGCAACAGAAGCGCGCTTGTCGGGCTGAGTTCATCGTTTGTCGGCAGAGTACTGCTGATGGTACGTCAGGCGAGAGATTTCAACGACCTGATAAAGCGGATAGACTCCGTCAAAACAGAGGCAAAAAAGGAAAAGGCGCACGATATCGCAATGACCGCCGAAAAATACAAATATAACGAGGACTGGCGCGAGTATCTCGAAACCGTGTTCCTGCTGGGTAAATACTTCCTCAGAACGGCTGACAGAAAGGAGGAAGAATAACAATGGAGCGTGTATATTACAGGTATATTTTCAGACTGAAAAGCCCGCTGGCGCTCGGTTCGGGGATAAGCGACAATACCGATTCTGACGTTCTCCTTGACAGCCGCGGTGTGCCGTATATTCCGGCTACCTCAATTGCCGGAGTGATCCGTCACAGCGTTGACGAGGATACTGCCAGAGAGCTTTTCGGAACTATCCAGAACGGCAGCGGCGAGATGAGCAAAGTGCTGACCTACGACGCAGTCTGCACCGGAGAAAACTCCGTATCTGTCCGCGACAGCGTAAGGCTGAAAGACAAGGTGGCGGAGGACACAGGAAAGTTCGATTTTGAGGCGGTCGAGACCGGAGCGGAGTTCAGAGGCTATATTGAGCTTGCGGACTGCGGAGCTGACGGCGACAGCGTAATTAACGAAGCATTCCAGAAGATAAACGCAGGTCTGCTGAGATTCGGTCACAAGACGACAAGAGGGTACGGAACGGTCGCTGTTGAGGGACTCCAGCGCATAGGATTCAGCGATGCAGACGACTGGCTCGATTTCGATATGTTCGACGATGAGTGCTGGAAAAACGCTCAGGCTGTGGAACTGACGAAGCCCTCCGACCTCACGGGAATAACGCTTTCGCTGAAACAGCGGGGCGGTATTTCGATACGCAGGTATTCCACGGATGTTTCTGACGGAGAGAATGCAGCGCCAGACTACGAGCAGCTTTCCCTGCGCAGCGGAGTTCCGGTGATACCCGGTACAAGCTGGGCGGGCGCATTCCGGGCAAGATTCTGCGAGTTCGCAGGAGAAGAGAAAGCTGACGGGCTTTTCGGTCATATCGAGAAAAATATCAAGCAGGCGAGGAATAAGAAGTCTGCCATATATTTCAGCGAAAGTATGCTTGACGGCGGCTACTACAAGACTGTTACCCGGAATTCCATCGACAGATTCACCTCTGGCACGAACGACGGCGCACTGTACACGGAGAAAACCTATTACGGCGGAAGCACAGAGCTTGAACTGCTGTTCACGGAAAAGCAGTCCGACGATGTAAAGCGTGCTGTCCTCGCAGTAATAGCCGACCTTGACAACGGCTTCCTGTCCATTGGCGGACTGACCTCGGTAGGGCGCGGAATTTTCTCGGTTGAAAAGCTTTGTATCAACGGTCAGGACATGACAGAGAGCTTCAGAAATTATGATTTTGACAAGCTGCTGGAGGTGTGGTAATGTACGATTTTATCTGTGAAAACGGCAGGGTCGAGGAATCCGGACTTTATGCGCTCCTTAACTCAAAGGCGCAGTCCGGAATGATATCCTACCGCCAGTATACCACCGGGATATTCTGCGATGAATTCAGCGGCACAGTCGATGATGCAGTACATCTTCTTGAGATACGGCTGTTCAATGAGAACGCGGAGATAAGGGCTTCCCGCCCGGAGATCGGAATGCCGTTCACATGGCGCATTATTGACGACAGCAGATTCCGCGAAGCGCTTTCCGGCGATGAAACATTCGAGGACAGGACATATACCGAACAGCAGTATCTTGATATCGACTCCACTAAATCGTTCGGCAGGAATTATACTGCAACAGGCGGCGGGCATTACACGCTCCCGGTGGAGAACGCTGAAAAGCTGGAGATACGGAACTACTGCATTTATGACGATAACGGCATACTGAAAATAGTGGATTTCAGGATAGTGCGTATCCTTGCGAAAGGAGAACAGTAATGGACGACAGATTTGTTAATCCTTACACCTTTGTCCCGCTTCCGAAAGGCGGCGCCAAACGCAGCGACTGCACCGTAGTGACCGAGCCGGTTTTCAGCGGGGAGATAAAGTGCAGGCTCATCACAAAAACGCAGATAGCCGTGCCGGATATTCTGAAAAATCCCGTTCCGGACAATGTGGAAAGAACCGAGCCGAAGAAATACGACTTCTTCACGCTTAACGGAAAAGCGGCTATCCCCGGCAGCGGCATACGAGGAGTTATCCGCAGCGTATACGAGGTGCTGACGGATTCCTGTATGCATCTTAACGACAAGGACGATGATTATTTTCATACCAGAATGAATAAACCATATGCCGGAATTATTACTTACGACCCTGCAAGCAATAAATATTTCCTCCATAAATCGGAGCGGGTACGCGACAAGACAGGAAGTGATTATAAAACTGGGGATAAAGTCGTATTTAATTCAAAACCCGGAAAGAAGGGCGCTTCTGATTTGGTATCTGAATTTTTGACTTATGGCAGTTCAAACGGGGTTTATCTCAGACCGGACACGTTTGGAGAAGACAAAAAATCTAATCCCAGTGTATTCAGGTGGTTTGAAGACGAAGAAGATAAAAGCGAAATTGATGTCAAATTCATTAAGCGTTTAAAGGCTAACGTTGAAATGTACAAGGGCAAACACAAGGGCGATTACGAAAAGACAATAAAAGAGATGGAAAACGGAGATGGATGGCTTCCGGTGTGGTATTATCGGGATCCTGACACCCGATCTTTTTACTTTGCTCCCTCACAGTGTTCAAGATCTGTTTTCAATAAAACATCGCATGATGTCGTTAAAGCCGCTAAAGTTAATGCGTGCGTCTCTCCTGAAAACTGCTGTGAAGCATGTGCGTTATTCGGATTTATTTCTAATGAGAATCACAATTCATTTAGTCGTGCAAGCCGTGTGAGATTTACAGACGCAGTATGTGATTCTACAGACTGTTTTGATGGTCCATATCTGTTGCCTTTACTTGCTAATCCTCGTCTGTCATCGTTTGAGTTTTATCTCAGCGGAAATTATAATAAGAGAGAATGGAACAGGCTATACGGTCCCGACAGCAGTAAAGTCACCATTGCCGGCAGAAAATTCTACTGGCACGCCCCGCAGAATGTCATCACCAGTGATGACGAGAAAGCTGAGGAGCAGCCTACGATGGCTGCCAGAATGCAGCTTGTCAAAAAAGGAATGGATTTTTCTTTCAGTGTATTTTTCGACCGAATAACAGAAAAGCAGCTTAGAAAGCTCGTATTTGCACTTGACCTCGGTGAGAACTCTGACGATTCTCGGCGTTGCCACAAACTTGGGCATGGTAAGCCTGTCGGATTAGGGTCAGTAAAGATCATTGTAGATCAGATTATAACCAGGAGCTTTGTAGAAAATCACTATTCTCTGAACGATATAACTAAGAATATATTAAGTGAAGCGAACGAGGATATGTTCCCTAAAACTCCTGTGCTCACTGCTTTTTTGGATAAGTTACTTGATTTGGATTATGTTGCAGGGTATGATGTGGATTATCCGCGCTTAAAGGAAGGTGGAGATGTTTTTAGCTGGTTTTCGGAAAACCGCGATCCGCTCGCAAGCAAAACGAACAAGTTTATAAAGGTTCAGGCTGAAAAAAGAATGGAAAGCTACAAGCGTCTTGACAATAAAGGTTATATAATATACTACAACCACCTGCCCAGGATCACTGATCCGGATCCGTCTTTGCCAAGAAAGCCTAAACCAGGTCAGAATGGCGGACAAAATTCTGGTGGCAATAAAGGCTCGTTAAATAACAGAAAATGATCATACGGGGGTGTCCTTTTGATATATCAGTCGGATTTCATAACGGACGATATCGACGCGTCGGAGCTGTATTCCGGGCTTGGGGTGAAGCTCCACGGCGCTGCAATGAAGCTGATAAAAAGCAGCTACGCTGAATTCCTCCATCAGAAGGAACACCACCCGTTCTCAATTTTCGCAGTCCCGAATGACGGCGGATTTGTCATCAGGGTATCCGCGCTGAACGACGAGGCCGCGTGTATTATCGAAGGCTTCCGGAAAGCGAAGCGGCTCAAAATCTACGGCATTGAACAGCCGGTGCGTATCGTAGGGGAGAATCCAGCCCCGGCGATACGCGCCGACAGCTCCGGGGAGCTTATCCGGGGAAATTCCTGCCGCATGGCGTTCGTCACTCCGGCTATGTTCAAGTCGCAGGGGCGGGTGTGCTGTTTCCCGGAGATAGAGCGGTATTTCTATTCCGTGATATGCAAGTTCAGCAAGTTCGAGGGTGCGGAGCTTTCCTATGATGAGTTCTGCGAAGCTTTCGCCGCCGGGGAGACCGGGGACTTTCAGCTTCGCCGGGAGGATTACAACGTCAGCGGGAATATATTCCACGGTATGACCGGGTATGTTGACTACCGCTTCCCGAAAGACCCGGAGCAGTCGCGGCTTCTGAAAACCGTGTTTGCCTACGCGACCTACTGCGGCGTCGGCGGCAAGACCGGCATGGGTATGGGCGGGTTTGTTCTGGCTTAAAATGCTTGACAAATCAAAAAAATTGTGCTAAAATATAGTCAAAAGGGTGGCTAAAATGAAGCATTATAAATGTTTTTTCAAAATTTAAATCCGAGTTTGCCGCATAACCATGCAGGCTTGTGGGTTTGCAGTCTGAACCACCCCCTCACCGCGAGGTGATTGAAACGTCCCAAAAAATAAGGGCGAGTAAAATAGAACGACTTCGGTGTGTCTGAACCACCCCCTCACCGCGAGGTGATTGAAACAAAATCTCCCCCGGAGAAAATATAAAGAGGGCGGCGGTCTGAAGCACCCCCTCACCGCGAGGTGATTGAAACTCTGGGATGTTTTTCTGCATAACCATGAGATTAAGTCTGAACCACCCCCTCACCGAAAGGTGTTTGACAATCATACAAAACCTTGACCACATCTGAAATTTGTGAGGTACAGTCGGTGCGTATTTACATAAACGAACATGGCGCAAAAGTAGGTATATCCAACGGTAAATTAGTTGTAAGCAAAAATGGCGTAAAACTTAAGTTGCTTCCTGCTGAGCAGTTTGAATGAAAACTGCTATTTCCCTGAAGTGGAGAAAACAATATCAATGTTATCCTCAGCCGAGAATAAATGCAGTTCCGGTAGTAATGCCGCCATCCGTGGAATCGAAGGCAGCACTTCCAGAATGTATTTTTCAGCGCTGAGTTTTTTTATTGATAAGAAGTTCGGGTTCTCCGGCAGGAACCGCCGTCCTCCAAGGGACTGTGCTAATGCGGCATTAAGCTATAGCTATTCGGTGCTGTATAATTCCGTTGACGTTATTCTGAGAAACCATGGGTTTGATACATTCGTGGGATTTATGCACACTTCCCAGAGCGGTCATCGTGCCCTTGCTTCTGATATGATGGAGATATTCAGACCTCTCATTTCGGATCGGGCGGTATTGGATTTCTTGAATTCTGCAAATATCGAAACCGATTTTACATACAATGAAGAGGCAGTTTATCTGTCAGACAAGGGCAGGAAAAAGCTTATCTCCTGCTTTGAAAAAGCGATATCTTCTGCTGCGTCTGCTCCTGATGGATATGAGCAGAGCTGCAGGGGGCTTATGCTGTACCATGCGGATATGCTGTCTTCCGCTGTTGATAACAAAGATGTTTCACGTTTTGATCCATATATAGAAGGTGAAAGCAATGCACGTTCTGGTGATATATGATGTTTCTGACAACAAAAAGCGGCGCCGTATTTTCAGAATACTCAATGGCTGCGGAACGCGGGTACAGGAATCCGCATTTGAGTGTATCATCTCCGAAGCAAGAATTTCCGCACTTGAAAGAAAGCTCTCAGCATTGATTGACAGAACTGATTCTGTAAGATTTTACAGGCTTCCCGTCAATGCAAGGATATCTGTTTATGGTGATACGACCAATGAGGTATTCAGCAGCAGTTCATATGTTGTTATTTAGAGCATTCTATATTGACAATATTGACAAATCAAAAAAATTGTGCTAAAATATAGTCAAAAGGGTGGTAAAAATGAAACAAGATAGATGTTTTTTTGAAATCCAAATTCCGGTTTGCCGCATAACCATGCGGGCTCGTGGGTTTGCAGTCTGAACCACCCCTACACCGCGAGGTGATTGAAACCACTTTCCGCTGCTTCCGGGAGAACGGCTTAAACCTGGTCTGAACCACCCCTACACCGCGAGGTGATTGAAACAGAAATGACGATTTGCCGCTACCCGCACTACCAGTCTGAACCACCCCTACACCGCGAGGTGATTGAAACTCATGTAAATAAAATGTTTGAAATAAGAATGCGAAAATGTCTGAACCACCCCTACACCGCGAGGTGATTGAAACCCATCCACGATTTCAGAGTAGAATCTCAGCATTGGTCTGAACCACCCCTACACCGCGAGGTGCTTGAACAGAAAATCCCGATATCCGAAAAGATACCGGGATTTTTTCTATAAAAAAACTTAAAAATTCAGCACAGCCTGGTATATATAGTGAAAGGTGGTGATAGCGATGTCCGTTCCTGCATGTATTATTGCTGCTGGTATTTCTGGTGCGTGTGCGATTACTGCCGCCATCATCAACAACGCCGGCAAGTGATTCAATGTTCCCTCATCGTTCCTCAATGTGAAAGGAGTTCAAGATGTCTCTTTACAAACCCGGCAGACCTACCGAGGTCAAGCCCCTCGACCCCTCCAACACCCGCAAGGTTCCCTCGGCAAAGGGCGAATACCGCATTATCAATTCCAACACCCGCGAGGTGGTTTATGTCGGCGTCAGCAAGGACCTCAACCGCCGCATGCACGATCACATCCGGTCCGGCAAGCTGAGCGGCGACAATTCCATTTTTGCCTACAAGCAGGCGGACGGCAGGGCTTCACAGGCGCGCATCAACGACCACGAGCGCTCCAAGATCGAGCAGCACAAGCCGGAGCTTAACCAGCGCGCAGGCGGCGCCGGCAGACCCTACAAGCGCTGATTCGGGTATTGACTTTCGGCTGAATTTGTGTTAAAATAGGTGTATAAGGGTGGCGTTTATGAACTGCTGTAAATGTTTTTTTAAAATTCAAATCCGAGTTTGCCGCATAACCATACTGGCTTGTGGGTTTGCAGTCTGAACTACCCCCTCACCGCGAGGTGATTGAAACTTTACTCTTACCATTCTTTCCTTCAAGGCGAAAAAGTCTGAACTACCCCCTCACCGCGAGGTGATTGAAACCAGTAATGCCGCGTGTGCGGGTGGTTAGCACGGTGTCTGAACTACCCCCTCACCGCAAGGTGCTTGAACCGAAAAATCCCGATATCCGAAAAGATACCGGGATTTTTTCTATAAAAAACTTAAAAAACGCAGAGAAACTGGTATATATAGTGAAAGGCAAGAATGTCAGCCGGAATCTCAACTACTCTGAAAAACGTGTTGACACTTGTCTGATTTTATGGTAAAATCAATTCAGAGTGGCATGACGTCAGCAGTACTTCATGCGGCAGAAAGGAATACCAGATGAAGAACATTCTAATTTCCTGCATAAGCAAATTCGACAGAAATAAACTTGATCAGGGCGCATATACCTATCAGAATCAGGACCTTACCGTCACCGCATACCAGACCAACGAAGCCTGCCTGAAATACCTGCTGAGCAGGCTGGGCGCAGATAATCAGCTTGACGTACATATCCGTGTGCAGAGCAACGACGTAGCCGCTCCCGGGGATTTCACCATGGAGTACCTTAATGGCGAGATAAGCCGTTTCTGTGGGGAAAACGGATTTACAGTCCCGCAGTACTTTGATGTGTTCCTCGGCGAGGACGAGCAGTACCACAGGTTCGACAGGGTGCTCAGCGAGATATCCAAGGAGGTCCAGCGAATTGCCGCAGACGATCCGGATATCACGATACATCTTGACATGGCAGGCGGAAAGCGTGATAACTTCATCTTCATTCAGCTTCTGACGAAATTGCTGTCCTATTACGGTTACTCGATACACGCATATTACGCCGACGCAGATTTCGGGACAAAAACCGGCACTATTGTGAATACGGACCGCTCATTTCAGCATATGGAAGTGCTGGACGCAGTGAACGATTTCGTACAGCATGGCTCCGCTACTGCGCTGAGAGCGGCGTTCAGCAAGGTTGAAAGTCCGTCGGTCAAGGCGCTGCTGAAAACCATGGAGGAATTCAGCGATTCTATTCAGCTCTGTGCAACGGATCTTTCAAAGAAGCTGGAGCAGCTCGATCAGCAGCTTGAACAGGTCGAGAAATACGTCGAGGACGACAGCAACGGTCTGTTCATGATAAAGGCGATGATACCGCTGATACGCAGCAAGTTCCATATTTCGCATGATTCCGGCAGCCGCGGTATTATAGGTATCGTCCGCTGGTGCCTTGAAAACGGACTGGTTCAGCAGGCGCTCACCATCTACAATGAGAATATCGCAGACATCATCTATTATGAGAAACTGATTTCTATTGACATGAAGGTGCATGGCACTGAGATAAACCGCATGATGAAAGATCGCCACCCGTCAGAGGAAAACAGCACGCGTCTTCTTTATGTTCTCGGAAGAGTGTTTGACAATATGTTCGATTCGCCGGACGAGGCCGACAAGGAACTATGCTCAACGCTCGGCAGATACAGGAAGAAATCCAAGGAGCGCACCGACAGGTACGGAAACCGGAAATACAACAACTACGAGTGGACGATCGCCGCAATCTTTTTCGATGAAAAGTATCTTCCGGCCGGCGTAAGGCTGAATGTCCCGTCAGAGCTTATGCAGCGCATATTCAGCGACAGCAGGTTTGCGGTCTGCGCAAGGAACCGTGTGAATCACGCTTCAAATATTGACACCTATGAAAATCTTATCATTTCGCTGTTCAATGAGAAGCGCTATCCGTTCTCGTCTTACCCGAATACATTTACTCCTAAGAATGTGACCAAGGATATGAAGCGTGCGCTTGATAATCTTGAAAAAGCGCTCAATGGAAAGGAATGATATTTATGAAGCATTTTATTACTGCGATAAGCCTTGCAAAGGATCTGAAAACTACGGTATATAAAAACGCTGAAAGCGTTGAATTCCTTGAAACTGACCGCGAATTTTCCCACCCGATACTTGTTCCGATACAGAATCTAGCGGAGAGCGGTGAGAAAATCAAAGTGACCGTGATCCTCACCAGCAAGACCAGTCCGTTTGTAAAGCAGAATTACGAGCATTTCGTGGGTGAACTCAACAGACTGCGCGATGAGATCGGCTTTGATTACGGCGAGATAAACGTCATAGAAGCAAGCTATGACGAATCCTCGTCCAAGCACTTGAAGCTTTTTGAGAGCATAATAAACAGTATCGGCAGCGACGAGCTTATCACCGCCGACGTCACCTATGGCAACAAGCCTACTTCGATGGCTATCCAGCTTGCGCTGACCTATTCGTACCTTTACGGCGACAATACCGCTGTGAAGGCGCTGGTTTATGGCGAGTACAACCACGATACCAACTGTTCAAATATTTTCGATGTTTCTGCGCTGTTCTATATCAACAATATTATGGGCAGGCTTTCTTACGCAAAGCCCAAGGATCCCCTTGCATTCATCAGACCGCTTCTGAACCACGGAGAGGACGGCGATAAGGATGAGTAATGTTGATACTATCAACCGGCTTGCAAAGGATATCGCGGAAAGATTCGGCAGCGATATAAATGCGGCTTCCGAACAGGCTTCATGTGAATTCAACCAGCTGTATACGAATATCCTGATAGAGGTGGACAGAACCTTCGGCAACAACCGGGATTATTATGAATTCTGCGAGGTTATATCAGACACATTTACGAAAGTAATGGAAAAGTACGATCCGCAGTATGATTTCTGGAACTTCTTTGTCAGCTCGCTCAAGAAAAAGGCTATATCCTGTATAGATAAGCGCAATCGTGAGAAATACGAAAAAACCAAGAGCGACGACGGAGAAAAAAGCATACAGGACGTCAGAAAAAGAGAATACAGCTTAGACGAAGCAATATCCGGTGATACTGAAGGTCTGACTGTTAACGACTCCGTTGAAGATACCAAGGATCAGACTGACAGGGCGCTTTATGACGCCGCATACAATGTATTCTATCTTGCGCTTGTCGATTACTGCCTCGGGCAGAAGGCGTCTTATTCAAAGAAAAAGACGTTCAATTACACGCCGCTGTTTTTTACCGATCAGGTGGCTTTTGAAATCATCACCGAGGGCGATGATAAGATAATGGATCTCATCAGGAGCAACAATATCAAATTCAACGAGGCGTCTGACATTGACTTCCTGAACACGTTCGTGGACAAGCACTGCGATGAGCTTTCCGACGCTGACGGCGCGGATTATCTTCCGCTTTCACTTTTCACAGGAAAGGAAAAGGACTCTGATAAACCCTGCCATGCAAAGGGGAAGCTTCCATATGCGGTTATAGAAAAGTACCTTGGATCTGCATTTGGTAAGCGGGTTTCGGATTCTGCCGTGAAGCAGAAAAAGGACGAATATGACGCTGTGCGTAAATCACTTGGAGAAAGATGGGTATTATAAGCACATAATAACATTATTGTCTTTTTAAATATCGGATAATATCTTCTCTTACTATTCTCCACTGTTTCCCTACCTTGAACGCCTCAATCTCACCGCTCTGCACCAATCGCAGAGCGGTGTTTTTTCCTATATGCAGTAGCTCCTGCAGCTCTTTTAACGTCAGTATATCTTTAGTATTATTAAGCATTATTACACGCTCCTATTCGGTTTATTTAATCCCATGTTCGCCCGAAAAGCCGCTCCCCACAAAGGTATATTATACCGTTGTGAGGAGGTGATCCGATGAAGGAATAAGCGCACAGACGCTCGCAGCAATAGCCGAAGCCAGCATACTGGTTATATCCGGAATAATCGGCTTAGCGACCGAGCGTCGAAAGGACGAGAAGCGCAGTCAGCTTCAGCAGAAAATCGACGACGCAGAACGTGAAATGAAACGCCTCGACAGCACGGACTTCCGGCTGAAGAAGTAGTTTATTTCGGTTTATCCTGCACCCGATTTTCACAGCAGAACACAGCCCCGTTGCCGTGATGATAATTCACGGTGACGGGGCTTTTGTTTTGCTTACAAACCGCACAACAGAGCCACACAGGAGGTGACAGAAATGTTCAGTAACCCAAGATACAGCACCAGAGGAATCAGTGAAACAGTCCCCATACTGACACAAATAATCCTCTGGGACTGCATTGACAGCATGAAAACCGAAAAGGATTATCTTCAGGTTTTCAAACTCACGGCAGATAACCACACCCAGCGTATCACGCACAGTCAGGAGGAACCCGCATACGAACACACATTCGATTTCCGGACTGACGAACCCATCACGGCAAAAATCTTCGTCATTGATGACGAAACACATTCCACCATGCTTTTGGCAGAAGAATATTGACTTAGGAGGATCACACCATGGACAACAACGAAAATAACCGTCCCGTTTGCAGTTGCTGCGGAGCAACGATTGAGACCGATGACTACTACACATTTGATGGTAACATTCTTTGCGATGAATGCTACCACAGCGAAACTGTCACCTGCGAACACTGTGGCGACAGAATCTGGGCAGACGACAATGCAGGCACAGACAGTATGCCGCTCTGCAACTCCTGCTACGACGATTACTACACTACCTGCGAGTGCTGCGGCAGAATCATTCACCGGGACTACGCTAACTACGACGATGACGATGATTACGCCTACTGCGACAGGTGCTACGAAGAGCGCCAGAACAGCTCCATTCACGAGTACAACTACAAGCCCGACCCTATCTTTTATGGTGACTCAAAGCGCTATTTCGGCGTGGAACTTGAAATCGATGAGGGCGGCAAGAACAGCGACAACGCTGATACGCTTCTGGGTATCGGCAACCGGGTTGCGGAGCATATCTACATCAAATCCGACGGCAGTCTGAACGATGGCATGGAAATCGTAACACACCCGATGTCGCTCCGCTATCACAAGGACAAAATGCCGTGGGTAGACATCATGCGTTCAGCAATTCGCATGGACTACCGCAGCCACAAAACAAGCACTTGCGGACTTCACGTCCACGTCAACAGAACAGCCTTCGGCAGTACCCGGGAAGCACAGGACGAGTGCATTTCCCGGGTGCTTTATTTTGTGGAGCACCACTGGCTGGAGCTGCTGAAATTCAGCCGAAGGACTGAGTACCAGATGAACCGTTGGGCTGCGAGATACGGTTACAAGAACACCCCCAAAGAGATTCTGGAGGACGCTAAAAAGGGCTGCAATGGCAGGTATGCTTGCGTGAACATCACGAACTACCACACTATTGAATTTCGTATGTTCAGGGGCACGCTCAAGTATAACACGCTCATAGCCACTCTGGAACTCGTAGATAAAATCTGCGAGCTAGCGACAAATCTTACCGACAGCGAATTGAAATCCGTAAGCTGGTCTGATTTCGTAGGTTCACTGGACGACAGCACTGATCCCGAACTCATTACCTACCTGAAAGAGCGCCAGCTCTACATAAACACACCGATTACCAGTGAGGAGGACGATTAACATGTGTGCAATTTTCGGCTTGATAGACTACAATCATACTTTAAACGCAAAACAGCGTGAAAAGCTGCTTAGTGTTCTTTCAGAGGAATGCGAGGAGCGTGGAACCGACGCAACTGGCTATGCCTTTAACCATAACGGCAAACTGACGATATTCAAGCGTCCATTCGCTGCTCACAAAGTACATCTGCGGTTGCACGAAGATTCAAATGTCATAATGGGACACACCAGAATGGCGACCCAGGGAAATAAGCTCGATAACCGCAATAATCACCCATTTTCCGGAATAGTGAACGGAACTCATTTTGCGCTTGCGCACAACGGCGTACTTCACAATGATGTGAGGTTACGCAAGCAGATATCGTTGCCGAATACTCCAGTCAAGACGGATAGCTACATAGCAGTTCAGCTTCTTGAACAGCAGAAATCCCTCGACATTCAGTCTATCTCCGAAATGGCTGAGCTTGTCGAGGGCTCTTTTGTGTTTACCGTGCTTGATGACAAGAATAACATCTATTTCGTCAAGGGCGATAATCCACTTGCATTGTACCATTACGAAACCTGCGGACTGTACATCTATGCCAGCACGGAAGCAATCCTCGACCGTGCACTGACGAGATTGGGAATCCTCAGCATTGAGCACCAGAAAATCAACACGAGTTGTGGTTATATCCTGAAAATCAATAGTACAGGCGCAATGGAACGGGGAATGTTCGATACCACAAACCTTATGATGTACGACTATCGTTATTTCCGTCGTGATTGGTGGAGTGTCCCCGAATCATGCGAAAGCGAACCGCAGGACGTAAGGCAACTCAAAGACTTCGCAAGCTCAATCGGCGTATCCCATGAAGATATCGACCTATTACTAAGTTACGGCTATTTCGTGGAGGAGATAGAAGAAATGCTCTACCAGCCCGGCGTAATTGAAGAAACATTGTGCGAAATTCTGAACGAGTGCGCATACGACTACTGCGGTGAATTCTGAGAGTTCGGAAAACTACCGCACATTGCGGATATATCCGGAAAGTGCCGAACCGATATTTGCGAACGTAGAATCACGGCGCTTTTCGGTTTCCGCAAAAGTATACTTTATCGAACGGAGGTCATATGGGAAGAACATACGGTTACGCCAGGGTTTCCAGCACAGAACAGAATCTCGACCGTCAGATCGAGGCGCTTCTCGAATACGGCGTTGAGGAACGTGACATCGTTACGGACAAGCAGTCGGGCAAGGATTTTCAGCGCAAGGGCTACCTTGCTTTGAAGAACCAGATGCTCCGACCCAGCGACACGCTGGTAATCAAAGAAATGGACAGGCTCGGCAGGGATTACAGCGCAATCAAGGACGAATGGCTCGACATTCAGCACATGGGTGTGGATATTGTGATAATTGACACACCCATACTGAACACGAAAGAGAAATCCGACCTTGAAAAGAATCTGATTTGCAGCATCGTCTTTGAGCTGCTCGCCTACACCGCCGAAAAGGAACGCCGCAAAATCCGCATACGCCAATCCGAGGGAATCAGGCTGGCACTTGACAAGGGCGTGAAATTCGGCAGACCTGAAACAACGCTCCCCGACAATTACGCCGAGGTGATTGACCTGTGGCACTCTAACCAAATTACAGCAGTAGAAGCCATGAAGCGCCTTGACATGAAGAAAACCACATTCTACAAACTGGCTCGCAGGCTGACGAACAAATGATTATCAGCGGCTAGCCGCTTTTATATAGATCAGCCGGTGCTTCGTTTGTGGAGCACCGGTTTTTTGTATTGACAATGGATAGATTTTGTAATATAATCAATATAGAGTTGTGATATTTCATTATGGCTGGAAAATAATAAGGAGAACAAATAGCATGAAGAAAAATAATAATACCTCCGAACTTGATGATCTCCTTGCAAATGTAGAAGATATTGATTTTGTCTTTGAAGACGATACTATATCTGATACAGATGAATCGGATGAGAGCGAAGAAGATGACTTACCGGAAGATTTTTTTGACGATGATTCTGAAGAAAATGATCTGTATGAACCAGATGGTACACCGAAGAAACATTCCTTTGTGGTCGGTGACAAGGTAATGACATCTATCTTTCCGGAGCGCTTTTTCGATTCCGATTATGAAATGAACACGAATGAGAAATTATATATCATTGATTGTTCAAAAGAGTGGGCGCAGGCACGTCAGGAATATGATAATTTAATGGAAGAGTACTACCTCCGGACTGAAAAAGCAAACCAGCTTACTGAGAGCAATAATCCTCCATGTTTTGAAGTCAGAGATGAGCCTGCTGATAAAGTGGCTAGGATAAAGTACCGCTTTTCGAGCATACTGGGCGATTTTGACAAAAGCAACACTGATACTATCTTTAAGGACTATCCGGTGGATATCAGCCGGGAATGTGTCAGCAATGTGATTTTTGATAAAATTAAGAGCAGGGATATCAAGATAAGAAATCCTCTGAAGATAACCGGTTTCATCGAAGATACTGCCTTTTCCTATTGGGCGGTAAAACCTATTATATATCATCGTAAGGTCAATGGCAGAGATGAATTATTCAACTATTATGAGATTTACACCAGGAATAACGTACGTTGTGTGATATGTCCTCCACAGAGTCTGAAAAAGGTCCTGGAATCAAGCGGCAGCGACTATGATTATTCCATAATTTCAAGGCAGATAATCGAGAGTGAAAAAATACTCCAGCCTGAATCAGTTGAACGCTCGTTTGCTTTCCGGTGGTTCAGAGATATGCTGTCGATAAATGAAACGACCGCACTCTCTGACGCTGAGACAGAAATACTCGTCGGGCTGCCCCGTGGAACTCAGAAGCTCATTTTTTCGATTTTGGGATATTCCGTGCTGTCTCTGTTTGTTCCGGATATGGGTGAATATGATGAGCCGCCTAAAGTAGCTGCGGGTAACATAGTTGCGCAGACTTCTCAGGTAAAGGATATCATTTCGGCTGTTTCTGCTTGTTTTGTATCAGCCGGAGGCAGCGACCTAATTAAGCCAAAGTACCTTTCTCTCAAACCGGACGAGTCCCTGAATTCACAGAATTGCGAGCGTCGTCTTATCGTGATCGATACGACAGCTATGCGTGGCAGGGATAAGGAACAGAAACTCTTTCAGACGATATTTGACGATTATATACGATATGCGGAGCAGAAGATCATTCCGGTTGCATATCCGGATATAGGGTGGCTGCCTCTGGTGATCAGTACCGATGAACGTGACGAGCGATTCTACAATATTGATATTCAAAGCGCAGATTTATCAATGGTTACAGAGGTTACAACAGTGTTACGAAAGCTGTACCGCAATGCCCTTGTGGGGATATCCGAAAGCGGTTTTGCCAGGCTGCGTGAAACTGTAATTGCATGGGCTGATGAGAAAGTGACCGAGCGGAATGCCACTGGCGCATACAGCTCCAGATACAAGAGTATGCCGGATTTCCTGTATGCCTGCTGCAGGTATTGCGCCGCCGGTGATGATGAATTGATTCAGACGGTCCATAATGTCATGTATGATGCTACCGGGGATTTGCCTGAGCATATGGGCGGCTCTTCTCAGAAAGATGAGAGGTATCTCAAAGTTGCTGATTTGATCAACGAACAACTTCAGAATGGCATTATTCCCGATGAGCAAAAAGGCGATGATTGCAAAGATGCCGCATTCCGTTATTTGCATAAGGGAACACCGTGTGTATGCCTGGGAGAGCAGTATATTGACGGTCTGATTAAGCATTTGAATATATCCGGTTATCAGGCAGGAGATTTCATTCAGCACTGCACCGAATATAATATACTGAAAGACGGGCAGCGGAGTATTACCGTGAAATTCAACGGAAAATCCAGCCGATTCACAGCAATTGATATTTCTAAGATGTAATCAATTCTGGCATTACCGACGATGGTAATGCCAGTTTTTGTTGCATCATTCGGTAAATTGTGAGCTGTAACCGACACTGTGACCGAATGTGTTTAGAAGTATGAAATGCCAGCAATAATGCGGAGTTACACGGTTACAAGGTTGCAGCTGTTTTTGGAAATACGGATATTCAGAATACGAATATCAACCTGCCTTTAGGGAGATTCCCAGAGTGAGATTTCAATTTGTTGCTTACCTTTGTGCCCGGGGTTACGGGATATCCGTCTGTAATAATATTCTATGTGAGTATGAACACTGTATGTAGCCTCTGTTATGTGCGTCTCATTCCGGGTATTCTGATTTCCTGCTGCCTTTTTAATTATGTAAGGCGCACCATAAATTATAATTCGGGCTGCTTTTCGTGAACCTCTGCGTTTGTCAGAGCCATTCAAACAGACTGGGCAGATCACAAATGGATTTCTTTGCCGGGAGCGGCACCGGGTTTACCCCGATATTTTCAAACTTGTCTATCATTTTATGATAGGCTCTGCTGTCCAGCTTTGGATCCTCCTGCTCCATGGCACGACGTGCACTGAACATTCCGTGCTTCTGTGCAACGAGTTCGGAAAACCTGCACATTCTGTTCCGCATCTTTTTCCTGTTCACCTGTTCGCATATGAGGCGGTTGACCTCGCTTAGCTTATAGCTTGCTCCATCAACTATAAATTTAGACAATATCTCGTAGAGCAGGTCGCCGCTGTTATTTATGAACCAGAGCAACGTATCTGAATTCGTCAGGGTAATTTCATGCTTACGCTTAATTTTATTTACATTGAGAATGCGGTATTCTGCACGCAGTATTCCGTGAGCTTCATCGCTTGGGTGACCGATTTTTTCAAGCTGCCGCTCTTTGTCATATAAGGATAGTTCAGCAACGCCGCTTCTGGATCTGGCAGTAAATCCGGCGACCTTGTCAAACCTTTTTCCGTATTCTTTTTTACCATAGACCTTATAAGACTTTGTCGCGCCAGCACGATACATCTGCCGGATATACGCTGATACCAGTTCTGCGCTCCCTACGTCTATATTACTGCAGATATCAACTCTGGACAGCCTTAGCCTGTCTATTTCAAATTCATCGCCCAGCCAGCTGCTGAGCTGCCAGTTTACCATTTCAATAGCTTCCTGGGCGTTGCTTTCGTTGATTATCTTTACAAGCCCGTCTGCTACCAGTACTTTTTGAAGATTTACTATGAATTTTATATAGTAATCATTGTGGTTCGCTATGAGGTGAACCTGGATTCCAAGCCCCATAAATTTAAGCAGCCTATGGCATTTATAGCCTGGATTATTGCTTCTGTCGTAGAATATCTTATATCCTTCTTTCTGGCAATCGGTTTGTGCACGGTCCAGGAACTCATGATATTTCAGGTAGCTTGTCTGTATAGAACACAGTGTCAAGAGTGGCAATGCTCAGCAGCTGATTATAATCCAGCTCATACTCCTCTGGAGCACTGTCAATAAGATCAAAGAACTCTCGGTAAAAATTAAAATGATATATTCTTTCTGATAAATAATCGTTTATCAGCCTGATCCCTTTCATTTTATTTGTATCGAGTTCTGATTCTGGACTGATTTTATCCAGGTTAAAAAAAATCTTCTTGTAGGTGTTGTAATATTTTGTATAAAATGTATTGAAATTAGCTGAAGAATAGCCATTGGAGTAATTTGTAATAGTTGCCTGGTCGGAATTACCTTTTGCCTTATAACTTTCGTTCATCCGTTCCATCATGAATTGGGCTGTCTCGTTATCTGACACGCTTTTTAGCATGATGAACCGTGCGTCCTTGTTGATATCGGGACAATCGTAGATATTTTTATATGGACTGATATTAATGGTTTTAAGCGAGGAAAACTGAATCGGCGCAAATATCACTCTGATCGGGAGCGATACATTCTGAGGGAGTGTATCTGTCACAGTAAAAATCCTGTGCAGGAAACTTTTCTTAAACAGCCTGGTGTTCGTTTTGCTGTCTATATTTATATTCGTTGCATTTTCAATCAGGGAGCAGCGTACTGTGAAGTTCGAAAGTTCCTCTGTTGCTTTCTGAAGCAGCAGTTTGACTATGAGATATAGCAGGTCTGCATTGATCTCTTGAATTTCATAGAGCTTGTCGGAGTCTTTTCCACAGATTATTTTCCGGGAATCCACGATAATGTTTTTGAGTATCAGTAGGAGAACATATTCATTATGGCTCAGAACGTCTATATTAAAAAACATTGACAGCTCATCTTCTATAAGATGAGTATTACCCGGATCGTTCACTATGTCAGAATACAAATTCAGATACCTCTCAGGGTCAAGCCCGTATCGGTATCTTGCTGTATTGAGAGCTTCGTTAAAAACGCAGTTGTCTTTGAAAAGGCTGAAGAAATAATAGAAATCTTCGTTCATAAATGCTCCTTGGAAAAATGGATTCAATTTGTTTCGCCGAAAATCCATTATTTGCTGTTAAATATGCTGAATATAATTTTAAACTCATTGAATAAAGGAAAATAGCTGTGGCGAAAACATTTATTCCGTTTGCTGAAAATCCTTTATTCTTGTGATACAATATTTGTAGAGCAGATACATAATGAGATGCTCACAAATATGCAGGAGGAATTCAATATGAAAACAACAAACAGACAGGTTGAAAACACAATAAAGCTCCACGCAGCAAAGGAGCCTTCATGCGGGAAAAGGTCAGATTCGGATAACGAATTTGTTGTTCAGAGATTTGTGGGTAACGGCAATGTAGTTACAAGAATCGGGAGCTGTAAAGCGATGAGCGCGATCCCTGAAAACCGGGAAAACGGCAATGAATAAATGTATATTATTCATAAGTGCCCAGGAAAGGAGATACTGTACAACCAATCCGCCATATAATCAAGCGAGGTGATGAATATGGGCATGATATTATCCTACACTGCTTCGTGCGGTGCTGCCGTGAATTTCAGCGATGAGGGATATATTAACTCCAGCGAGCAGGAGCTTGCCTTTCGCCGTGAGAATATGAGGAGCACTGCCGAGCAGATAGCGCAGGAAACCCAGCTTAGACATATCTGTCAGGAGAATCGGGACGAATGCCCTGAAACTGCCTGAGTACTGCCAAAGCTTCTGATGTACTTATTTTATCACAATTCAGGGGCTTTTGCAAGGCTTAGTTGAAAGGAAGTGAAATCAATGCTTTACGCAATATATCTCAGGAAATCCCGGGCAGACCTTGAAGCAGAAGCCATGGGACAGGGCGAAACACTGGCAAGACACCGGGCGGCGCTTCTAGACTATGCGGCTCACCACGGACTGGAAATAGGCGCTGTTTACGAAGAGATCATATCCGGCGAAAGCATTGACGCACGTCCGAAAATGAAGCAGCTTCTGCGGGAGGTGGAGCAGGGGCGCTGGGCGGGGGTACTCTGCATGGATATAGACCGCCTGGCAAGAGGAAACAGCGCTGATCAGGCGAGGGTATCGAATACGTTCCGTATCTCCGGGACGCTGATAATCACGCCGTCAAAGGTGTACGACCAGAGCCGTGAAAGCGATGAGGAATACGTTGATTTTGAGCTGTTCATGGCACGCCGGGAATATAAGGCGATTTCCCGGCGGATAATGCGAGGGCGTATCGCTTCCGTAAAGGAGGGACATTTTATCGGAAGCACGCCGCCCTACGGTTACGATAAAGTCAAAGTCGAAAAGGGACGAGGATTTACCCTGTCGCCGAATTACGAAAGTGACATTGTGAAACAGATATACTCCATGTGCATCAGCGGAATGGGCTGTAACGCCATCGCAAGACGGCTCGACATGATGGGCGTGACTCCACGAAAGGGCAGCTCATGGAGCAGCGCTTCGATTCAGGATATCCTGAAAAATCCGGTTTACTGCGGCAAGATACGCTGGCAGTACCGGAAGGAGGAGAAGAGCCTGACAGACGGTATCGTCACGACCCGTCGGCGGGAAAATCCCGACTGCATAATCGCGCAGGGTCTGCACCCGGCGCTGATAAGCGAGGAGGAATTCGAAAAGGCTCAGCAATTCCTGAACAGCCGCAGGATACCGCACAAAAAGGAAAGCACGGAGCTGCGCAATCCCTTGTCCGGGCTGGTGTACTGCGGTATGTGCGGCAGTATGATGACAAGGCTCGGGACGGGCAGCAGGAATCACAGCGACACGCTCCGCTGCCCGAACCGGAATTGTGGCAACGTATCCGCAAAGCTGGAGCTTGTTGAAAGCGCTCTCGTTGAGGGCGTGGCACGGTGGCTCAACGACTGCCGCGTGAATGTCAGCCGGAAGCCTGCCGCAGATACTGCGAAAGCGGAGCGTACGGCAGCCGAAAAGGTACGCGCCGAACTTGCTAAACTGGACAGCCAGCGTGAGAAAATATATTCGTTCCTGGAACAGGGGGTGTATTCCGCCGGGGAATTCCGGGAGCGCATGGAATCGCTCGAAAAGCGAAGAACGCAGCTTTCGGAGAATCTGCGGCAGGCTGAGCAGGCAGTCAGCGAGGCGGAGGGCAATCGTCAGCTTTATGCGCGGATAATCCCCAGAGTGGAGCGTGTGATGGATATTTATGCGCAGTCCACACCGGAGGAGAAAAACCGTCTGCTAAAGACGATAATCAGCCGGGCTGAATACATAAAAACGGAGCGCAACACCAGAGGAAACGCTGACCGCTGCAATTTCACGCTTAACGTGACGCCGCTCTTTCCGGAAACAGATTAAAGGCAGTCGGAAGGCTGTCTTTTTTACTGTCGAAATCTGGTTCTTGATTCCCTGATGAAAAACCTTGACTATTCGTTACGAATATGATAAAATGATTGAGAGGTGATTCTGTATGGAAACCAGAACAGCAAGGCTCAGCGTGGGGCATTCCGGGGGAACTGCCGGAGCCGGGAGCCGTAATTATAAAGTCACTCTGCCGACTAAATGGATCGAGCGCCTCGGACTAGGGGTGAACAACCGTGAAATGGAGCTTGCCCTTGACGGCGACAGGATCATTATAACTCCCCGGCTGACTGCGGAGGAGTTCGCAGAGAATGCCATAAAGCACGGACACAGTGTGTATAAGTTCAGCTTTTTTGACGGCGACAGACTGTGCAGCGTGATTTACGCTGATTTTACCGAAAAGCAGGTTCGTGCGGACAACTACACGGAAAATATCGTCAAAACGGCTTTTGGCAGGAATTCCACGCCGTCATGGGATGACTTCCGGGAGTTATTGAAAGAGCGGTGTATTCCCGGAAGCAGGAGCGGTCTGAACGAATATCTCGAAACGATAGGCGCAGACAGCAGCGACCCGCTTGACATTCTCCCCATAACCAAAGGCAGAATGGCAGAGGACGATCAGCGGCTGATAATGGAGAAATTATAATGAGCGTGAAACTTGTGAGCGATGAGAAAATCGCAGAAACTTCCTCAAAGGGAAACCAGGAGAAATGGCTTGACAACGGCGTCTGGTACAAGCTGGATCAGTTCGGTTACGAATCGCTTGCGGAAACGCTGGTTTCGCAGCTTCTGTGCCAGAGCAATATTGAACAGGACACACCGTTTAAATTCGTGCGGTACGACATCAGCCGTGTTATTGCGCACGGTCGGGAGCGGGTATGCTGCGCCAGTGCGGATTTCCTGAAAGAAGGTCAGTCTATAATCACGCTTGCCCATCTGCTGAAAAGGGAAGTGGGGGAGAGTATGAAACAGCAGCTCGGGAAGCTCCCGAGCGATAAGGCAAGGATACGCTATATTGCAGAGCAGACCGCGGAAATAACGGGTCTGCATGATTTCCCGCAGTACCTGACGCTGCTGTTTGAGATAGATTCCCTGATACTGAACGACGACCGCCATCTGAATAACATTGCAGTTCTGGAGCAGGGCGGCGCGTACGATTACTGCCCTATTTTCGATAATGGGGCAGGACTTCTGTCAAATATGCAGGTGTATAATGTGGGGATAGAGCCGGGATGGCTGATCCCGTCTGTCATGTCAAGGCCGTTCAATATCAGCTTCAACCGGCAGTTGGGTACTGCCCGGCGGCTGTATGGCAAACGGCTAAACCTCCCGAAGTTCGCAAAAGCTGATATCGGGCAACCGCTTGCGCCGCTGCTGGATTACTACCCGAAGCCCCTGCGGGGATTTATCTCTGACCGGGTAATGTGCTGTATACTCACAAGGCAGAAATTTCTGTAAATCCGAACACTATAATGACGCCGGACGTATACATGATACCATATATCATTATAGCACACCAATACATATTTTGTTTCCAGAATATTTCGGTGCAACGGCAGGCGCCGCCGTTCTTTGCAGCCTGCTGTTCCGTACGGTGCCTTCGTTCCTGACCGGGTCGCTCGATTTATTCCTATTTTCAGCGCCAGTTTTTCTGATGACTCCTTGTAGTACCTGCCGTTTTTTTCTTCTGACATATCCTTATCAATTCAGGTATTTCCTCTTGACATTCCGGAAAAAAAGTGATATAATCCAAAATGAACAATGTTCATTTTGGAGGTAACGCTGATGAATCCACCTAATACATCAAGAGAGGAAATTATGAGAGTCAGTCGGAAAATTGTATCTGAAAAAGGACTTCCGGCACTGAATATGCGGGCTCTGGCGAAGGAGTGTGGAATTGCTCTGGGAACGCTGTACAATTACTATTCAGACAAGGACGAACTGGTCGTTGCCGCAATAGAAAGTGTGTGGCAGGACATTTTGGAAAAAAGTGCGCCGGACAGCGGGGTCAGATTTTCGCAGTATGTAACGCAGACCTATGCGCATATCATTGAGAGACTGAAAGATTATCCGGATTTTCTGGCGGCGCACTCAATATCGGTCGCAGGTTCTGCGAAAGGAAAGGCGCGCGGCATGATGGAGCGCTGCTTCGGTAAAATCCGCGGGGAACTCCACGCAGCCCTGCGGGAAGACAAAAACGTTGACCGCAGCATCTTTTCAGAAACATTCCGCGAGGAAGACCTTATTGAGCACATACTCGACACTATCACGATTTCCATAATAAACGGCAAGCCGGACTGCGCCACCCTGACGGAAATCCTTGACCGTTTATTATACCGCTGAACAAAAGGAGAATTAATATGCAGGCTATATTTGAAACCACATTTGATGTAATATATCTTTTAACCGTGATAACCCTCGGAGTATTCATGATCTGCAAAAGCAAGGGGAGAAAACAGTATCTCCTCTACGGAATTATGGCGGTGACGCTCGGCGCGGGGGACTCGTTCCACCTGGTGCCGAGGGCGGTTGCGCTCTGTACCACCGGTCTTGAAAGCTACACCGCCGCTCTTGGTATTGGAAAACTTATCACCTCCGTGACGATGACGGCATTCTATGTGCTTCTGTACTACGTCTGGCGCTGCCGATACAAAATCACCGGAAAGCGCGGAATAACAGCGGCAGTATGGGGACTTTCGGCTCTGCGGGTTATCCTCTGCCTTATGCCGCAGAACGAATGGACAAGCCCCGACGCCCCGCTTTCCTGGGGCATCTTCCGCAATATTCCATTTGCGCTCCTCGGATTAATGATAATAATTCTGACATTCAGAAGCGCCAGACAGAACGGCGACCGTGAATTCCGGTTTCTGTGGCTCACAATAGTGCTCAGTTTCGGTTTCTACATTCCGGTGGTGCTCTGGGCTGACGCAGTTCCGCTGATAGGCATGCTGATGATCCCCAAGACCTGCGCTTACGTCTGGACTGTACTGATAGGGTTCAATTCCCTGAGGAATGCCGATAGAAACGAAAGCGAGGCAGACAGATGAATCGTCCTTTCTACCATGTAAAAAAACGCGCACTGCTGGCAATTGCCGGGTGCGTATGGCTGGCGGCAGGATTCAACGTTGCACGCCTTGGGGTGTTGTCTTATATCAGTCTTGATGAGATCTCGGCAGTCCACATACTGCTGTCGGCCGTCGTATTCGGTATATTCGGGTTTATGTTCTACCGAATGAGCGTCAGGCATACGAACAGGATACGCTCTTATCCACAGGAAACAAGACCTGTCTGGAACTTTTTCGACCTGAAATCCTATCTCATTATGGCATTCATGATGGGCGGCGGTATATGGCTCAGAAATTCCGGACTGGCGCCTGAAGTTTTTATTGCAGTGTTCTATACGGGTCTTGGCTGCGCCCTGGGTTCCGCTGGCATTTTGTTCTGGGTGAATTTTATCAAGGGTGCCAACCCACAGGGACATACTGAAGGTACCCTCTGAAAACCGGTATGAAAAGCAAAGATCAGAATTTATCAGCAGGGATCATCTCCGGCAGGCAAAGTCACAATGAATACGGTACCGACTTTATTTCCAGGCTCTGCGCGGACGGAGCCGCCGTGGAGTACCGCAATTTCATGCACAAGCGCAAGCCCGAGTCCAACGCCGCCCATCTGCCGACTTCTTGATTTATCCACACGGAAAAAAGGCTGAAATATGCTTTCCCGGTACTCCTCCGGTATCCCGCAGCCGGTATCGGAAACTCTGACGACCACATCGCTGTTCTCCTTATGCACAGAAACGCTGACAGAACCGCCCCGCCGATTATACTTGACTGCATTTTCAATAAGATTGAACACCAGCCGATATATCAGTGCGTCGCTGCCCGTTATGACGACGTTGTCGCAGTCCTGTTCCATTGTGATATCATTCTGACTGGCAAGAGGAGTAAGGTCAGTAATGATCTCTTCTACGAGCGGTGCAAGCTCAATACGGTCAGAGCGTGGCGCTGAACTGAGATTGCTAATTTCAAGAAGCGTATGCACCAGCCTGGAAAGCCTGTCAAGCTGCTCTGCCTGCGATCGGACAAGTTCAGCCGTATCGCCTTCCAAATTTTTATGCTCTGCGGCAAAAAGCTCCAGCTTTGTCTGCATTATTGCGAGCGGCGTGCGAAGTTCATGTGCGGCATTCCCGGAAAACTGGCGCTGTGTTGCGAACGATTCCGAAAGCCGGTCGAGCATCAGGTTCACTGAAATGCTGAGCTGCCGGAATTCCTTTACAGTGTCTTCGCTGAGCCGTATGTCCGAGATACTGTCCTGGTCTATCTTTTCAGCCTGCTGAGAAAGCTTTCTCAGCGGTTTCAGCGCCTGTCCGCTGACGAAGTAGGCTATTGCGGCGCTGACAATAGTCACGGCAACCGTTATCAGCCAGCCTTTCCGCCCGAAATCCGTCTTTACATCATATGCTTCATCTGAAAACCGGCTGATAAATTCCGACATCTGACTGTCTGATATCTCAATAGCGAGGCCGTCCGGATCTTCGGAGGATTCCGGCGTATATTCAAATACAAACCCATTGAGCGAATCAATGCTGACAGCCCCTGAATGATAAAGCAGAAGATTAAGGCATATGCAGGTTCCCGCGATCAGCAGCGCTGTCAGCAGGGTTATCCGCCATTGCAGTGACAGTCTTTTCATTTGTCGTCTCCTCCTATCACATAGCCCTCTCCGACACGGTTCACGACCGGGTCGTACCCAAGCGCAGCACGGAGTTTCCTGCGCAGAGCCGAAATGTGAACGCGTATCGAATTACTGAAGCTGTCCACACTGCCGTCCCAGACGTGTTCAATAAGCTCTTCCTGGCTTACCGGGCGGCCCTCGTGCAGCATGAGATATTCAAGCACTCCGGTCTCCTTTCGTGTAAGTGCGACCGGCGCGCCGTCAACTGAAGCAATCCTTGTCCGGGTATCATATACGAGCCTTCCGCATTTCAGGCAGACATTGCGCTGAATGAATTGACGGCGCGTCAGGCTGCGTATGCGCGCCTCAAGCTCCGCCAGATGGAACGGCTTGGACAGGTAGTCGTTTGCGCCCGCGTCCAGCCCCTCCACCTTGTCGGTTATCTCACTGCGTGCAGAGAGAATCAGCACGGGAGTTTCATAGTTCACTGTCCGAAATTCCCGCAGTATGGTCATTCCGTCCGCGCCGGGCAGGTTGATATCAAGCAGGACCAGGTCGTAACGCTCGACTGCAAGCAGCTCGCGGGCCTCATTGCCATCGCCGCATGCGTCTGCTTCATAGCCGTCCAGACGCAGCTTTTTCGTGATATCGTCACGCAGGGATTTTTCATCTTCAACAACAAGTAAACGCATTTTTGTCTGTCCTCCATTATAATAGTATTTATATTATAGCACATTCTGATAAAATTTGTGTTAATTTCTGCTTAACAGAAAATTTATACTCACTGTGATATAATCATATCATCAAAGAACGGAGGATAAAATCATGACAAGAAAAAAAGCGCTTGTACAGTCGCTTCTGCTGCTTGCCGGAATATTGATGATATGTTTCGGGATATGGCGCGGAGAGGCGGAAACTGTTCTGTCAAAGGCAATACGACTGTGTATGGAGTGTGTAGGAATTGGATAAGAAGAAAAAAACTAAAAAGATATGTTTCCTTGCCCGTTTCCGTTGGCTGATACAAGCGGCAGCCGCAGTACTGACAAATATCCACCTGCCGAATTTCTTTAAGGGAACGTTATATCAGGGAAAAGGGAAATACGCCTGCGTTCCGGGACTTAACTGCTATTCCTGCCCCGGAGCCGCCGGAGCCTGTCCCATCGGCGCATTTCAGGCGGTCATAGGCTCATCAAAATTCAAATTTTCCTACTATATCACGGGCACGCTGATTCTTATGGGAGTACTTCTGGGACGATTTATCTGCGGCTTTCTGTGCCCTTTCGGCTGGCTTCAGGAGCTTCTGCATAAGATCCCGGTGCCGAAGCTGTCCACCCGAAAGCTGAAGCCGCTGAGGTATTTGAAATACGTCATACTGGCAGTTTTTGTTATAATGCTTCCGCTGATCGTTGTAAACGAGCTTGGAATGGGTGACCCGTTCTTCTGCAAGTATATATGCCCGCAGGGAGTTGTGGAGGGCGCTATTCCGCTGGCGATAGCAAACGAGGGCATACGCAGCGCTCTCGGAGCGCTGTTCTCCTGGAAAACCGGCGTTCTGTTGGCGGTGGTCACGGCAAGTATGTTTATTTACCGGCCGTTCTGCAAATGGATCTGTCCGCTGGGAGCAGTTTATGCGCTGCTGAACCATGTGTCGCTTTTCCAGATGAAAGTTGACAAGAGCAAGTGCGTTTCCTGCGGCGCCTGCGCAAAGGCCTGCAAGATGGACGTTGACATCACAAAAAGCCCCAACCATTCCGAGTGTATCCGCTGCGGAATGTGCATGAAATCCTGCCCGACCGGAGCAATATGCTACAAATACGGGTTTGGAAATAAATCCGGCGATAAAGCCTGCAATTCAGATGAAACAAAGGAGATAACCAAATGAACAGAAAAAAGATAACAACAATCGCAGCCTGCCTTATCATGGCGCTTTCTCTTACCGCCTGCGGCAGCCAGACTTCACAGCCGGGGCAGGAGGGTCAGTCCTCACAGCCGGCGCAGAATACCCAGACTGCGGACAGCAGCTCTGTAACTGAACAGAATCTGCTTGACGAAGAAAATAAGATACTCTCCGAAAACCAGGAGCTGTGGGAAAAGGTGTTTGGCGCTATGGACAAAAATGTCACGGACAGCGACCTGAGCAAGAACTACGGCGAGTTCCTGCTTGACGCCATTGAAAAGGCAAAGGATCAGTTCACTGACGAGGAATACGAAACTCTGCACGCAGGAGCGGAAAAAATACGCGATATTGAAAACCAGATAGCGCAGCTTCCGCAGGGCGATACAGCATCGGATACAGCATCGGATACAGCTTCGGAAAACACTTTTCCGAAATTTGACGGATACGATCTTGACGGAAACAAGGTTGACAGCAGCCTGTTTTCTGAAAATGAATTTACGGTCGTGAACTTCTGGTTCAACGGCTGCAAGCCCTGCGTTGCGGAACTTGGCGAGCTTGACAAGCTGAACAAGAAAATAAGCGAACAGGGCGGCGAGGTTATCGGAATAAACGTGGAGACCCTGGACGGAAACGAACAGAACATCGAAACCGCTAAGCAGATACTTGAAACAAAGGGCGCTTCATACCGCAATATCTATTTTGATTCCGCAAGCGACGCAGGCAAGTTCTCACTCGGAATAATGGCATTCCCGACCACATATGTGATCGATAAAAACGGAAACATAGTCGGCGAGCCGCTTCTCGGCGGCATAGACAGCGAGGAAAACCTCAACACTCTTCTTGATACTATCAGCAAAGCAAATCAGGATAATTGACACGATAATGCATGCGTGGAAGACAATGTTATTCAAGCATGACGCATGCAAAATCAGATAAGTAACGCTTGAAAAGCGCCGACTTATATTTCCTATACACAGAAAAGAGAGCTGACTTACAATGTCCGCTCTCTTTTGTATTATGCCTGATTTGTGAATCTTACTGTGCCATCAAAGATGTGTTTTCCGTATGTGCTGAAAGCAGCCAATCTGGGCGCTGTGAGCACACCTCTGATATGGTCTATCTGAACCAGATCCGTCTTACATACGCTCAAGGATCATCGTGCCAAATGCGATGGTCAGACATCCGTTCTCATCCACCGGTATTTCGGCGAACGGGTCTACAGTTTCCCCCAGAACTTCGCCCTCGACCTTGGTGTCATAGAAGAACTTTCCGTTCTCCTCTTTCCACGTGGTTTGTTCAATCGGCGCGAATCCGTCTTCATCGATCACGGCGCCCTGCGACTTTGCCAATTCAAGCTTATCCTCAGGAACGCGCATAAGCGTGTTCATCAGGCCGTCTTCGGTAAATTCGATCCTGTTCGTGAGCATCATGATGATCTCGTCAGCGCAATCTCCTTCAGGCAGATTGTCCGGTGTGTAGGACACCGTGCCGTCGTCAGCTGGGAACAGTAATTCCCTGACTTTCCATTTCCCGATAATGTTCATTGTGACGCCTCCTTTGTAAATTAATATATAAGCTCATTGATCCATCAAACGAGTTATGCCCATGGGTCCTCAGATTTCGGTGTGCGGACACCGGTCAGCAGATACTGTTCCCACAGGAACCATTTACCGTCAGAGCCACGCTGACGCAGCTTTATCGGCCGTGGTGAATCCGCCCCGCCGCAGGGAATAAAGAGCTTCATGTAGCCAGGCTCCTGACCTGATACGTGATTTGATTCTATAACGATCGTGTATGGCTGTGCAGGAGTATAGTTGTTCTCAGGCGTCGAGCCAGCGAAGTAAGTGAATGGCAGATACGTCTTTCCATCACGGAACCGGTCATTCAGGAAAGATATTTCCTGTCCGTTCAGGGGTCGCGGCCCACGCAGGAAATTCAGCATCTCCGTGCCGATATTCTTGTCAGCCGCATAAGCGCAAAGTGCGAGGACAGTCAGGGCGGCCGTCTTGAACGGCGAATCCATGCAAGCCTCCGGAAGCGCCTGCATCTCCGCCAGGCTTTCGGGAAGCGCAGTGAACGTGAAAGTTTCACGTTTTGAGCCTATTGCAGACGCAGCCGAGTTTGCGGCTGTGTTGATCGCCTGATTGGCCGTGCTTTTAAGTTTGTCGAAGATTCCCATTGTTAAACTCCTTTCAGTAATGAATTATGACTTCAGCCTGCGCCTTCGCAGACATAAAGTGTGTAATTTATCCCGTTCCCAGGATATTTATACGGTTTGGTGCAGCCTTTTTCAAGGTACACCGTACCCCACCGGCAGTATTCAGCCGCATCAAACTCCCAGTCGGAGGGAACCTTGAAAGACTGTCTTACCGTTCTGCCATCAGAGTAGAGCAGGTTGAGCGTCACGGTGCGAAGCGGCTTTTTCCACGCTGTGATCGTATCCGGCTCGGTAACTTTCTTGCCATAGTCAAACTTTGCCGTGTAGTATGACACGTCATTTTCATCGAACGACTCGACTTTCTTCAATGCGAGAGTTCCGCGGTCAACAGTATATACGGTGCTTGAAGAACCATAATCTATGAAGAACATTTCTTCGTCCTGGGTGCAGGTGAGGCGGATAAAGTCCGCTCCATCGCCCGGAAGCATCATGTTGGCGACATAATCATCGAGCCATTCGGGCGAAGTGTCGGCAGGCATTACGCTGACCTTGCCGTTGTCGTCGGTGTAAAAGCTGTACTCATCATAGTGTCCAACTGACCCTCCATCGATCCAGAAAGCATATCCGTTGTCAGTCTTGACCGAATGGGAGATCACTCCGAATCCGTTTGAATAATCCTCGGTAATGGTGAGATTCCCGTATATCGGGAGCAGATTTGAAAGAAGATTTGCGTCATGAAGAAGTTCCGGCGTAAAATCAAGGTCGTAAAACTCGCTGCGGCTGAAGTCAGAGAGTGAATAGCCGTCACTTTCCTTATTGAATCCGATGCTGAATACGGTTTCCTCAACAGCATTGAAGCGCAGATGCTCGCGTATCGTGACTACGAATGTGCTGTCTCCGGTTTTCTCGCAGTTCACCTCAGAGGAAACTCCGAGATACGAGCGGAAATATTCGTTGATTTCAGGAAATTCCCAGCAGGTTTTGCCGTCAAGAACCACGCTTTTGGCGTTTACTGTATCCGGAGGTGCTGCGGCAGTCTTTCCGCTCAGTATGATGCTCTGAATTTCCTTCAGCTGATCCCCGGACAGCACGGCGTCGTCTGATAATTCAAGATTTGCCTTGTATGCCGCATACCAGCCCGCCGTGTTCCACGCGAACTCCGGCGTGTCCGTGTCAATGCTGCCGTTCCATGCCAGTGTGCGGTAGGACAGGGCGGCGGATATTGCGAGAGCTTCCAGGTCGTCAAATTCAGTGTTCTCGGTTCTGTATCCGGCAATACAGTAAATAAAGATAGATATCGCTGAGATGAGAGAAGTGATTCTGTTCATGATCCTTACCATAGCTTTCGACGAGCGAAAGCTTTCCTTTCTCCCCGTTTCGGGGCGGTTCTCAGAGAGGATTCGTTTTGTCGGAAAAGTGCGAAAGTTATGGGATACGCGGAGAAACGTTCAGGCAGCTGCTGTCTGAAATACAGCCGACCTGTTCAAACGAGCGTTCACGCGCCTGTTTGTGTTATACTGTGCTTGATTCAAAGAATTTCATGGGGCTTTTCTGCATAATTAGGTTCGATCAGCGTTAATGTATCTTTTCTGCTGCAAGTGCATAGAAAGCGCTGATGAGTTCTTCTCCTGCTTCTATCGGTGCGGATTTTGATGTACCGTCCGTAAAGTCAAACGAGAGTCTGTATGTGGTTTCATCAAGAGCGATCAAGCCGTCGTCATCCGGCTCCTCATACTGTCTGACCATTGTTACGAGCTGCCGGTTTTTTATGATCCGGAGTATCTCTTCCGCGTCGTTTTCATTTATCTTTTGTCTTTCAACTTCTGTATGTGCGCCGCTGCCGTCGATAACCGCGTCGAACGAAAAATACCAGGTGTTTTCATCCTTTTCAAGAGTATATGAGTATGAAGAGGAATGATCCATGCTGCTGCAGCTCACAAAGACAGATGTTATTTCAACGTTTTCTGCCGCCTCATAGTGCTTTTCTGCAAGAGAATAGAGATATCTGAGCGCCTTGTCGCAGAAAGCGGTTTCCTTTTCTATGCTGTTTCCATCGGAAAAAGTCATTACGGAGCTGTTTGTCGGTGCGTCGGCTGCATGGAGAATACTCAGCGGTCGGTATTTGCTGAGCCGGCTGATCTCGTCTTCCTCTCTGATGATCTCAAGGAATCCCTCAGCGTCTTCAGCCGGAATAGGGAATGAATCGAAAGATGTATACCCTTCCTTACTCTGCACATAGCAGCTAGCGGAAAAAAGCCAGTTTTCGTCCTGCTTTTGCAGGGAGAATGCATATACCGGATCGCACTCCGTGCCGTAATACGAGGTGCTGGCACCGATGATGTCACCGGCATTGTATTTTTTATTTCCGCTGCATCCAAAAAGGAGTGATAGAATCGCCATAATTATTGTCACCCTGCATTTATAGTTCTTTTTCATGCTTGGTCACCTCTGAAATTCTCATGTGAGCAAATGGCGGGCAGATAAATCCACCTTCGACGGCAGGTGGAACGGATCTATCTTCCAAAGCAATAGCGCACGTTTCCTGAGCGTCTGCTGAATCAATACGCCGCCCAGTGCTATTACGCCTATAAATAGACAATGCTTATTGTAAACACGCACTGCAAATCTTGCGGCGATATATTTAATGCTTGAAAATTACAGAAAGGAATTAATTTGTATAAAGTATAACATAAATTACAAAAAAAATCAAGAGGTAAAACCAAAACAGACTGATATGCGTCAAGTTTTATTATACAACAAAGGAAACCTCTGAATACCGGTGCGAAAAGCAAAAATGGGCAGGGCGGAATGCCGCTGTTCGTCCTGGAGATAACGCCGGGATCCCAGATGATTTCATAGCAAAAAAGGCGGCTTCGGGAAAACCAAAGCCGCCTTTATATGACATAAGTTCAATTACTCAGCCACTATCGCCCTGAGTATCGCGGAAGCGTCCAGCGCGTTCATCGCGCCGTCGGAGTTGAAGTCCGCCATGCGTGGATTCTCGCCCCTGGAGAATCCCACGATATCCTTTAATATCATAGCTGCGTCCAGCGCGTTCATTATGCCGTCGTTGCTGAAATCTCCGGGCAGGTCGCTGTATTCGCACACCATAACGACATACTCGCCGCCAGTGTACGCACCTGGTATCGCCGCTGTTCCGTCCACGGATATCCGCGTGCAGCAACGGAATTCCAGACCGCCGTCCGTCAGACGGTACACGTTCGCGAACTGACCCGCAAACTCCCTGCGGAACGTCAGCTTTAGTTCAGCCGGGATACCCGTGCCGCTTATTTTCAGGTCAGCGCCGAAAACTCCGCGCAGCCCGATCCTGTCGGAGTTTCCGGGGAGCACGGTAAAATCTGCGGCAGAAGCAGACTTTATCGCCGCGCCGTCAATGATCCAGCTCTTTATACTGTCGATAATGAATTCCGCCTTTATCCTGCTGTCGGCTATCGCCTTTATCACGTCCGCAGGGACGGTGGTTTCACCGTTGAGCGAGATCACCGCGCTTCCGCCACCCTGCTTCATGATGTCAGCCGCGATGTCCGCCCAGGACTTCTGAACGCCGTTTATGCCGGGCCGCGTTTCCGTGGCTGCCGCAGGTCTGGAGGGCCTTGCGGTTCCACCGGAGGAGTTACCGCCTGTGGAGGTTTTCCTCGGAGACATTTCGTAGCCGCAGACCGTGCACAGCTCTGGCTTTGCATAGGTCGCCGCGCCGCCGGAAACGTGGTCTTCAATGTCGGAGACCGCACCGCACACCTCGCAGATGTGCCAGTGTCCCGACTTGTCGGATTCATATTTTACTGACCATCTGTGCCCCGCCGCCGGAATGGTCTTGTGCTCGGTGGAGTATTTTTCACTGCAAACCGTGCAGTAAGTCACTTCGTCATAGGAGCCGTCCGCGGTGCAGGTCGCGGGAATTTCATTTTCCCTGACTGCTTCGCCGGGGGTGTGCCCGGTTCTTGCCAGAACAACGTTTTGCAGCGCAGTTTCCTGGGTTCCGGCTTCGTCAAGGAAGTACCTTGCGCAAAGCCCGCATTCCCAGTATTCGGTATTGCCCTCGGAAATGCAGTTCGGCTCTGAGCGGCCGTGGTGCGTAAGCTCTCCGTGACCGCTTCTCAGCGTGAGCGAGGCCGCCGGACTCGGGTTCAGGATGTCGGTTTCTGCGAACCTTATATATCCTGTCACGAACTCGTCATGACCGACAGCAGCGGCGTTTTCCGCACCCCAGTCCGAGCCGTCAAAGCTGAACTCCACGCCGGAAAGCTCCGTCACTATTTCAGCGGTGATATCGCTTCCGGAGCTTGTCAGCTCCAGCCTGAAATCAGACTGCGCGGGAGCCTGCTGGTCGCCCTTTGCGGCGAGGGTCACCGTGATTCTGAACGTGAAATCAGTGTAGTTCTGCGTTGGGAGGGTCACGGTTATTTCTGCCGTGTTTCCGATGGATTCCTCCGTATTCTCTCCGAACGTGAAGTACAGCTTTCCGTCAGAGTACCGCGCGCTGTCTGCGGCGAGTATCCCGTTAACGTCGCTGACCGCAATGGTTGCCGGGTAGATTTCCCCGGTGTTTTCGGGAAGTCCCGCGAGGGAAACGCTCTTTTCCCCACTTGCGCCCCAGTAGCAGGATAGCGTAGTATCAGCCATCGCCGGAGCCTGCGCCTTTGCTATGTCGAGAGTTACCTCAGCGGTGAGCGGCATATAGTACTCCGGGTGAACGTCGGCGGTGAACTCAGCCGTATACATTCCGGTATCGCCGACATTCGGTATTTCGCCGCCGGAAAGCGCCCACCTGCCAGGAATTTCGTCAGTGCCGAGCATTGCTTTCAGCCCGGAAACGGACAGACTGCCCAGGCTGCCGCCGAACGTGCCGGAGGCAGTTCCGGAGCCGCTTGCGGTGAGCGCCGCAGGGGTTATCGTGAATGTCCAGTCCGGGGAGGTCACATCGCTGGCGGCAAGGTAGCATTCGCCCTTGGCAACGTCTATTTTTACGGTGTAGGTTCCGGGGGCTGTGGGATCGGCGGGGGCTCCGTCCAGATAATACTTTACCGCCGTTATTTCGCCCATGCCTGTTTCGGAGCCGTCGCTGAACCTGCGCGCTTCAACGGCCGCAGCAAGCGGAAGTCCGGTGTATTCGGTGTCGGCGGGCGCGTGGAATATGAAATCATCAGCCCACGGGGTGCCGTAGTATATCGTGTACAGCCAGCCGCCGATGTTGCTTGCCGCATTGTAGTACTCGCCCTCTGCCACATCTATGAGCACCTTTATCGTTTCCGGTTTTACGGGTACGGCTATTTCGACGTTGGTGCTGCTGAAATAGTGCAGGGTTATTATTTTGCCGACTCCCTCAGCTCCGTCATTTACGGTAACGGAAACGGGTTTTTCCTTGCCGTTATATCTGCAATCCTCCGGAGCGGTGAATGTGAACAGGTCGGCGGTAATGTCGCCCTTTACGATAGTGAATTCCCAGCCGCCCGAGAGTACAGCCGCCTTGCAGTTATCCCCCTCCGCGATGTCCGCCGTTACGGTGTAGGTTCCGGGAATAACGGGGTCTGCTTCATTTCCGTCGCGGTAGTATTTCAGTGTGACAGCGCCTGCGCCGGAGATTCCGGGCTTCACAGTGATTTCCGCTTCCTTTGGCGCGCCGTTGTATTTAAGGTCTGACGGCGGTGCGAATTCCAGGTCAGACGCCGTGAGAGCCAGTTTTTCTACCTTAACGGTGCAGTCCGCTGAGGTATCGTCTATAAACGAGGAACCCGCGCCGCTGTAATTCAGCACGAACCTGCAATCGTCGCCCGCAGCGAGGGATAATACGCGATCCCAGCCGCCTTGTCGTTCGACTTTTTCGTCCAGAGCGTGGAATTAAGCCCCATCGTCGTCAGCGCGTCTGCGGAGGTCATCTGTAAGGTCGTGAGCCCCTTCGCCGCTCCCTCGAGGTCTTCGCCGGCGATTCCCCTGGCGCCGCTCGTGTCGGAGTTGTACCAGCAGTTCTTCACGTTGTCATTTTCGCTTCCGCATATTGCGCCAACATTTTCGGTTCCGGTCACGGTGCCGATGTTTATGCCATCTATGACCGGTGTTTGGCTTTCGCCGCATATACCGCCGACATTCCTGACGCCGCTTACCGCGTTTCCGTTAACGCACCGCCCCCTTGTACCTGACGCGTAACCAAAGATACCGCCAACATTATTTCTGCCGGTAATACTTCCGTTTTCAGTGATAATATCATACAGCCAGCCCGATACATAGCCGAAAAGTCCGACATTATCAGAATCAGGCTGATTAATTATCAGATTGGATATCTTATGTCCATCTCCGCTGAAATGCGCATAGAATGGCGTGACTTCGTTTCCTATCGGGGTGATATTTCTTCCTGAAAGGTCGATATCGCTTTGCAGGACGTAGTTTCTGCGCCACATTGCGCTGTTCTGTGTGAGCTTCTCAAATTCATCTGCCGTGGTTATGGGATTATAATATCGCCAGCTGTCACCACTCACCGTGAAATAGTTGTACATACGCAGCTCGCCGGACTGCGCCTTTCCTACGCCTTTAAGTCTGATGAGCGTGTAGTTGTCCGAACGGTATCTTCCGTTTTCAGTGCCCTTGGTGTAGCTTCCTCTTTCCCAGATGTCGCCGGAAAAGCCGGATAGCCGACTGGTCAGGTCTTTGGTTTCAACAGGACCGCCAAAATCTTCCTTCAAGAAAAGATCCTTGGAGTAAAAGCAGTTTTTCGAGGGACCGGTACCGATATTACCGCCGATTTCACTGTTGCCGCATATCTCAGCCATGCTGAAGCTGTTGGAAACGTCGGCGCTGCTTTCCACCGAGCCGCAGATACCGCCGACAACGGAATCGCCGACCAGCATTCCTGTGTTGTAGCAGTTCGCTAAGGTGCTTCTGTCTGCGCTTTCGCCGCAGACGCCGCCGGTTTTGAGTATTCCTGTGACGGCTCCGGTGTTGTAGGACATCTGTACGGTGCCGCTGTTCTTGCCGCAGACGCCGCCTGCCGATTCCTTTCCGGTGACGGGAGCGTTGTTGTAGCAGCCGGTGATGGTTCCCGCGTTCAGGCCGCAGATGGAGCCGGTGCAGTTCCCACCGGATATTTCGCCGCTTTCAATGCCAACGTATGTTATGGTACCGGTGTTATAGCCGAAAAGCCCGATATAGTCCCCGACCGCAGATATCTTCACGTTGGTCAGGACGTTGCCGTTGCCGCTGAATTTCCCGCTGAACGGCACGGTTTCCGTGCCTATCGGGGAGAACGATCCTCCCGTAAGCTGGATATCTCCGGCAAGGACGTAATTTCCGCCCCACTTCGTATTGTCCCCCGCGAGGTCAAGCAGCTCCTGCTCGGTGCTTATTTCGGTGTAGGAGTCCCAGTTGGGGGAGGCTTCCGTGCCGAAGTTGTAGTATTCAACCCTTGTTACTTCCTGCTTCGCTCCGGCGGGGACAGGGTCGGCGCGGAGAATTGTTTTCTTTCTGCCGTCAACATTTTCCCTGACGTATCCCTCCGTCCAGCTTTCCGGCTTGAAAGAGTTTATTACCTCCTCAGCCGGGGCGCTGCTGGCAGAGCCGCTGACGTCCGCCTTACCGCCTATTGCGGTAAGCCCGCTGCCGCTGCTGTATATGCAGTCTGTGAAAGAGGAATGGTCGCCGCCGTTTCCGCAGACGCTTCCAAGCGAGCCGCTGCCGCTGACCTTTCCGGTATTCGCGCAGCCGCTGACGCTGGAAACAATTTCATGACCATTGGATTCGTAGCCGCTTACCGAACCGCAGATACCGCCGATATTTCCGGTTCCGGTGACTTCACCGGAGTTGAAGCAGCCGCTCAACGAGTTAGAATTTCCTGTGCCGCAGATACCGCCGACGTTTTTCGTGCCGCTGACCGCGCCGGAGTTATAGCAGTTCTTGATTTCACCGTCAGAAGAGCTGCCGCACACTCCGCCCGCCTGTTTCGGGCTTTCAACAGTGCCTGAGTTATAGCAGCCGCTTATCTTACCATAACTATAACCGCATACTCCGCCTGTTGTGCGGCCTTCATCATGTGTTCCCGCAGTGCAGCTTACGCTTCCGGTGTTTCGGCAGGAGATCAGCGTACCTTCGCTGTAAGCGCACACGCCGCCGATAAATCCGATATCTCCGATATCACCGCTTACCGAGCAGGAATTCGTGCAGTTTATAAGACTGCCGTTATTTACAACAGCAATTCCGGCAACGCTTTCCTTGCCGTATATTGAGCCGCCGTCCAGCGTGAGATCTCTGATAACGCTGCCGCTGTTGACCTCGCCGAAAAGCGCCACTTGGGACTTTTCAGGCTCGTTTATGTAAACGTTCTTTATGGAATGTCCGTTTCCGCTGAATTTGCCGTAATAGTTCTCTATTATCTTAACGTCCGTCCGGCTTTCAAGGTCGATATCGTTACCGAGGACGTAGTTCTGGTTCCACTTTGCTTTGTCCGCGCCGATATCCACGAACTGCTGGGCTTCTGTTATAAGCGTGTAGGTGTCCCAGTCCGGATCGGATTCCGTGCCGAAATTGAACACCTCGCGCTCCATTGCGGCGGGCGCCGCCGGAATGTTCTTAAGCCTTACATAGGTCATCTGAGCCTTGCCGCTGCCGTCCAGGGTTATGCTGCCGGATTCCCACAGGTTTTTGTAAAAGTTGTATTTATTGAGAATGCTGCCGCACAGAGCTCCGGTGGGAATACCAGTTACCTCTTTATCACCGCTGGAGGGGCTGAATACGTCGCTGTTGTAAAAGCTGTATGATATGCTGGCGTATATATTTCTTACATCATCCGAATGACTGACAGCATAAACTGATTCTTCTCCGGTTAGCTCCCCGGCATTTATGCAGAACGTTATGTAATTGAGGTTTATCCCCGCGATACCGCCAATCTGTTCTTTGCCCGTGATACTGCCGCTGTTGAAGCAGTTGCTGATCTGTGTGCTCTGGGCTGTGTTTCCGCAGATACCGCCGATGAACGAATTTGCGGTGATATCCCCCATATTCAGGCAGCCGTAAATCGTTCCGGTGCTGTACCCACAGATACCGCCGACATATTTTCCGCCCTCGGTGCTTCCGGTAATGTCCGCCGAGTTCCAGCAGTTTTCGATGGTTCCGGTGCTGTATCCGCATATCGCGCCGATTCTTTCAGCGCTGCCGACGCTGATGTTTCCTCTAACTATGCCGAGATTCCCTATTGTGCCGGAGGAACAGCCGAAAAGTCCCTGATCGTCCAGTCCGGCGGTAAGGGTCAGCCCGGATATTTTGTGATTCTTTCCGTCAAATGTTCCGGCGAAAGGCTTAGTAACAGTGCTGCCGTCTGTCTCACGTTCTCCTATGCCTATCGGAGACCACTCGCTGCCTGACAGGTCAAGGTCAGCCTCAAGCTGGAAATACTTTCCATGATATGTTTCGCCGCCGTTCACCCGCTCCGCCAGGAACGCAAGCTGCTCCGCCGTTTTTATGATGTACGGGTCGGAGCTGTCTCCGTTACCGCCTTCAAAGCTCTCGGCGGCTGTTCCGTCCCACGCTGCGGCAGCCGATCTTCCGAGCCCTGGATTTATGATGAACAGCGCCGCTATCAGCGCTATAATTGCAAGACCCGCGGTCAGCAGCCGCATTCTTTTTGCTGTCATGAGATTACCTCCTGTAAACTGTTCTTCTGTCTCTGTGCGGATATTCACCGCCAAACCAATATTATGCAAAACTGCTATTATTATAGCTTAGAAATCATGATTTGTCAATAGAACTGATCTGCCTTTCCGGGCATATGTCCGGAATTATTCAAGGGCAACACCGCACAATTAACGGATAGCGCCTTTGCCAGGCGACACTTACTCCTTACACGGAGCTTGCCTGCATCTTTCCATTTTGGTGCATAATAACACATGATTCCCTTTAAAAACCTCATGTGAGCGAAAATGTACAGTGCGCACCATCTTCTTGAATACGCGTTTGCCCGAAAAACCTCCCCACAGGGGTTCCCTATAATGACGCCGGACGTATACATACGGCCCGCCGCTTGCGGTATCTCCTATAAACGAGGTGCGGCGCGTGCTAGACTACGCAGTGACCGAGATACCGCCAGAGAAAATACTGATGGGAATGCCAAATTACGGCTACGACTGGACGCTGCCGTTTATGCGCGGGACTCCGGCGCAGAGCGTAAGCTTAACGCAGGCTGTGGATCTTGCCCTTAGATACGGTGTGGAGATACAGTTCGACGAGCAGGCGCAGACGCCGTATTTCTACTACACCGACAACGGAACTCAGCACGTAGTGTGGTTCGACGACCCGCGCAGCATAGATGCGAAGCTTCAGCTCATCGACGATTACAGGCTTGCCGGGGCGAGCTGGTGGACGGTCAACCGGTGCTACGTTCCGAACTGGCTGGTTTTGCAGAACATGTACGAAACGGTCAAACTGTGAATGTAAAGCGGCATGGCGCAGATATTTCGTGCCATGCCAAACATTTGTGCAGAAAATTGCGACGGTAAGGAAGACATATCTTGACAAATCCCGTGATTCATTGTAAAATATAACGGAACAATAATATACTTCATCAGGAAAGGACGATACATTTGATAAAGAATAAGATGAAAAGCCTGCTTGCTGCGGCACTGGCAGGAGCCCTGACGGTTTCCGCGATACCGGTCAATGCGTCGGCGGTTGTGAACAAATTCAAATACAGTGGTTATGAACATAGTCATGCCGGCGATATTCTGAACGAACTAGGGAGTTACAGCGACGCCAATGCATTTGACGTTATATATGAAGGCGCGCATCATGGCGTTTCCGGCGGCGGGCTGGAGGAGTATCTCACGGCGCTTGAAACTGATTCCACCGACCGCGGCGATGTTGAGCTGATTAACGAACATACTGTCTATAACGTCAAGGATAACAGCGATAATGCTGCTTCCGGAAACAGCCGGCAAAATCTGCTGACATTTCCCGTGGACGTTAAAAGCTATGCGATGAATGCATTTCCGGATCCCCTGCATGAGGTTTCCAGCTGGAGAATGTGGGTCGGCGATTCCGGATTTAATGACATCGCCCCGGTCGCTGAGGCTAGCACCGCTGATTATATCGAAACTTCTGACATGGTGGACGCGATAAACGCATTGGGTTCGAAGTACGAGAATATCGCGCTCCAGTTGATTTTCAAAGGAATCGAATTCGAGGTACAGTACTATTCCGCGTTTGACCAGCCTTTAGGGAGCTGTTACACCATCAGCGACGAGAACCGCAGAAACCTTGACGCAACTTATTGTTTCGTGCATTACGTGCCTGATGTTGCCGTTTCCATGCTCAATGTATCTTCCGGTGAAGAGGCGTGGGATTTCATAAACCGCATGGTTCGCAATTTTGATGAATTCAATCAGGATCGGGCAAAACTTCTGCGGTTCGCTGAATTTGAGGTCTTTGACCGCTGTGGAAAATCCGTCGGCAGCTTTTCTTCAGGGCATTGCGACGAATATGAATATAACAAGGCGTTCAAGTATGTGAAATCAGGCGAGAGCAGCGATACTCTGTGGCTGGTTTCCGATGGAAGCGGCGCATATCCGATGTTCAGCGCTTCCGGTGATAAGCTTGAGGAAACAGTAAATGAGTTCCTCGCGCAGCACACGGACGTCCAGAAGATAACCCTCAGAATGTGCCCTGAGATGTATGTCACAAGTTCAAGCTGCTTCGACGGCGACGTGCTGGCTGATTTGTCGCAGTTCAAGCAGTATAATGTGACGGAGCTTCCGGCAAAAGCGGCTGATCTGTCCAGTGTGCTGGATCTCCAGGAGCACTATGGGTTCGATTTCGAAAACTGGAAGCTTTTCGAGGGCGTTTCCACTGGAGAAAACGGAGGCTGCCGGCTCAGCGAACTAGCTAACGACAAGGACGGTTTCGGCATTGATTCCATATCTGGGATCGCCGCCGGAAGCGTACTTGTGGCGTATATCCCGCAGGAGGAGCTTCCCGATGATATTGTTTCGCAGGTGGAGATAACCGTTGCTGAACCGGAAATCGGCGTAAAGTTCGCGGATACGGCGGATATTCCCTCCGGCGCAGATTACGCAGTGGATAAAGTATCGTGGTACCGCGGCGAAACCCTCGATACCTCCGGCGAGTTCGCTGCCGGCGAGCAGTACACGGTATCCGTAACCCTCAGCCCGGAGAAATACTTTGCGTTCGACGGAACGACCACAGCAAAGGTGAACGGTCATAATGCGGTTATCAGGGACTTTACAGCCAACGAGCTTGTGGTTGAGTATACGTTTGATAAGCTTCCGGATGATATCTGGGGTTTCGTTGACGGCGAGCTTGCCGGGGAGCACCCGGTTATCAGCATGCCCGACGGCGAGATTATTCCCGGTGAGGTTATGCAGAAGATAAAGAACAGCGGCAGGGAAGTCGAGCTGAATTACGGCGATTATAGCTGGATAATAACCGGCTTCGACGCGGATTATACGGCGAAGCCGATCGACCTGAGAATAATGAGGGTCGCTGAAAGCAACTGGGCGGAAGCGGTAAAGACTGCTTCCGGACATCTGTACAAAATGCAGATATCCATTCAGCACAGCGGAGATTTCGGATTCACGGCGCTGCTGAAGCTGAACCTCAGCGATGGCAAGCCGGCTAACCCGGGGACGTATTACGCAAATCTGTATCAGCTTTCCGGAGATCAGCTCAAATGGAGCGTATACTCCGACCTTGCCGAGGAAAGCGGTAAGTATATCGCGAAGCTTGAATTTACGCACGCGTCAGACTGGCTTGTCACCATTGACAGCGAGATAAATCCGGGAAGCGGTAATGATGGCGGCTCCACCGGAGGCTCCGGCAACAGGGTGAACGGAATTAAGAAGGCGAGAACCCTGAAATCCGAGGGCTGGGATAATATCGTAAAGGAGATAAAGTCCACCGGGGAAGGCTCGGTTATCGAGATAACCCTCAACGATGAGACCACCATGCCAGAGGACGCGCTCCAGGCGGCGATCGACAGAAAGATGAAGCTGATAATGGACGCAGGCTTCGGCAGAATATGGGAAATAGACGGCGCGAAGGCGGTACCCGGGAAGTACATCGACCTCAGCATTTCCGGCGTTGACGTCGGTATCCCGGAGGATTCATATGCAGGTATCCTCTGTTCTGACAGCAGGCAGCTCAGAATAAATGCGCGTCTGCTGAATTTTACGGCTCAGCTCACGGCGTTCATCGGCAAGGACAATATCGGTCAGAATGCGGCGCTCTACAGCTACAACGACGAGACCGGGAAGCTCGTGTTCCAGGATATTTCGGCGGTTGACAGGGACGGAAACGTTATATTCAATATCAAGTGCGGCGGACGCTATTTCATTGCGCTCGGAAGCAAGGTGGCGCCTCCTGCGTATCTCTGCGGCGACGTTAACGGCGACGGAGTTGTAAACGCCCACGACGCCGCGGCTATCCTCAAGTACGCGACCTACGGCTACCCGCTCGACAAGCGCTGCGGCGACACCAACGCAGACGGCGCGGTAGACGCTCACGACGCACTGCCGATACTTAACTATGTAGTCGGCAATGTGAAGTTGCTCCCTGCTGTAGGATTCAGGCAGTGAACCACAATTAAACTGAAACTCTCCCGCGGTTCTCCGAGGGAGAGTTTTTTGTGTCCGGAACAAGCGGGTGCTCAGATGGTGTCCATAAGCGCGCCCAGCATTCGGAATACCTTCGCGGTGCTGCGGCGCTTCATGGAGTGCCTGCTGAGGGAATTCACCGCCATGAACGCCAGACCTCCGGCTATCAGACCGGCGGCGCTGCTCTTGATATATGCTTCCGTCTTTTTTGACATGGTGATCAGCTCCTTTTTGAAAGTTTACATCGATATTTTCTGCAATTTCAGAAAAAACATACCCGAAGCCATGCCGGAAATTGATTCCTCTGATACCTGGAATGCCCGGAAATATGTGCTTCAATTGAGAAAAATCACGTTTTTGAGCTGATTTTTTGTGCTTTTTGTAATGTTTGCATAGTTGAACTCATGGTTTCAACTACAGTATTCGTCAATATGCCAAAATGCAATTTCTAGCATAAAAACTTGCAAAAATCGCTTGACAAAAATTCTTGTTTGGTGTATAATCAGACCATAGCAAAGGGGCTATGACAGACAGACTTCAATGGCGAAGCCTGCCGGTCATAGCCCCGATTTGTTAGCATATCAAGTCAATACGGGCTGCCGCCTCCGGTTATGCGGGACGGGCGGACAGCTTCAAAAACAGAAAGGGGACGGTTCTTAAATGAACACACTATTGACTTTATTGTCCGAGGCGGGAACGCTATTCACCCCGGATCAGAACGCAGCGGTCCAGGCTGTCGTTGATGAAACGATGTACAGCGGCAGCGATGTAAACGGCATATGGTACCTTATCGGTGCCGCCTGGGTATTCTTCATGCAGTGCGGCTTCGCGATGGTCGAGACCGGTATGACGCGTTCAAAGAACGCCGGCAACATCATCATGAAGAACCTCATGGACTTCTGTATCGGCACAGTAGTATTTATCCTTCTTGGTTTCGGACTCCTGCTCGGCGAGGATACGCTCTTCGGTCTGGTCGGTATTCCTAACCTCGACATTCTCGGCAGCTTCTCGGACTTCAACAGATGTGCTGAGTTCGTGTTCAACCTCGTTTTCTGCGCGACTGCCGCAACTATCGTTTCCGGCGCGATGGCAGAAAGAACGAAATTCCTCAGCTACTGCATCTACTCCGGCGTTATCAGCGCGATCGTTTACCCGATCGAGGCTCACTGGATCTGGGGCGGCGGCTGGCTGGCTCAGATGGGCTTCGTTGACTTCGCTGGTTCCACATGTATCCACATGGTCGGCGGTCTGTGCGCCCTCATCGGTGCAAAGATGGTCGGTCCGCGTATCGGCAAGTTCGGAAAGGACGGCAAGCCTAACGCAATCCTCGGTCACTCCATGACCCTCGGCGCCCTCGGCGTATTTATCCTCTGGTTCGGCTGGTACGGATTCAACGGCGCTGCCGCTTCCGATACCCACTACCTCGCAAATATCTTCCTTACTACTACAGTAGCTCCTGCGGTTGCAACCTGCACAACCATGGTTTACACTTGGATAAGACACGGTAAGCCTGACGTTTCCATGTGCCTTAACGCTTCCCTTGCAGGTCTGGTTGCTATCACGGCTCCCTGCGCTGACACCGACTGCCTCGGCGCTGCGATCATCGGTCTGGTTTCCGGATTCCTGGTTTGCTTCGGCGTTTGGCTCCTCGACTACAAGCTTCACATCGACGACCCGGTCGGCGCTGTTGCAGTTCACTTCTTCAACGGTATCTGGGGCACCATTGCAGTTGGCCTCTTCTCTAACGGCAACGGTCAGAACGGCGGCGTAGCTGCTGTAAACGGCACCGGCGAGCACGCTGTAGGTCTTTTCTACGGCGGCGGATTCGCACAGCTTGGCGTACAGCTCCTCGGTATGGTTTGCGTACTTGCCTGGACGGCAGTTACCATCACGCTTACATTCTTCATCATCAAGAAGACGATCGGTCTGAGAGTTTCCCGCCACGAAGAGATCGTTGGTCTGGACGCTACAGAGCACGGTCTGCCTTCCTCCTATGCAGACTTCGTTCCTGCAATGCACGTAGAGCTTTCCACCTCCGGCAAGGAGAAGGAAGTAGAGACCGTAAAGGTCGGCTCTGCACCTGTTGAGGCTGCTGTTCCTGTTGCATACAAGAGCGCTAAGCCCTCTGACGGCACAAAGATGAGCAAGGTAGTTATCCTTGCAAAGCAGGAGAAGTTCGAAGTACTTAAGAACGCGATGTCCAGCATCGGCGTAACCGGTATGACTGTAACGAACGTACTCGGCTGCGGCATGCAGAAGGGCTCAACTGAGTTCTACCGCGGCGTTAAGGTTGAAACACACCTACTGCCGAAGATCAAGGTCGAGATCGTTGTATGCAAGGTTCCTGTTGAGACAGTCGTTGAGACCGCTAAGCAGGCTCTGTACACAGGCCACATCGGCGACGGCAAGATCTTCGTATATGATGTTGAGGACGTTGTAAAGGTTCGCACGGGCGAGACCGGCTACGACGCACTCCAGGACGTTGAGTAACGTTAAGCTAAACTAGCATTCTTCATAACCTTCCTGAATATAAAACCGCATAAGCAGAGCCCCCGGCGAAAACCGGGGGTTTTGCTCAGATATTCTCAGATAGAAAGCCGCAGCGAGGATACCTGCGCGGCGATGTCCAGCGCGGAGCGCCCGACCCATTCCTGCATTGCCTGCGGCGTGAGGAAGTGGAAATCGGTGCTGAATTCCGGCGGGTTAAGGTAGAACTGCTGAATATTCCGTATCTGCCGCTCAACATAGTCGGAGCCGTAGTAGGGGAGGCAGTTCACCGGATAATCAGCGATCTTGCAGAATTTCCGGAACACCCGGCAGTCCGGGTGCTCGCGGAGGTAGAGGTGATCGTTTGCGTACCACTCGGGCTTAACCCGGCGGTAGTATTCGGCGCGGTCGGCGGCGTAGAGTTCGCGGTGGAGTTCCTTGCATGGTTCGTTTACGAGCCTGACCCACAGGACGTCCGCCATGAGGTGGCAGTAATACCCCAGCAGGAAAGAGAGCGTATGCGGGTCGTGGGATTTTCCGGCGATCATCTCGCGGTAGAATCTCTCGTAGTCGCAGTGACCCTTTCCGCGCTGAGTCCAGTGCGTGACTTCCTTGGGAGGGTCGAACCCTCCGGGGACGGGAATTCCACAGTCCGGCGCGACATTTCCCGCCAGGAAGTCCGGCTCTGAGAGCCACGGTGCGCGCAGCTCAGAGGAAATAAGTTCGGCGACCCGAAGATGAGCGAGCCATGTAGCCATATTTTTACCTCCGGTTGAAATTGATCCTGAAATGTGGTATCATAGTAATATAGGGTCACCTCTAAAAACCTTGTTTGAGTGAAAATGTGTATAGCACACCGACTGCTTCTTCAAACCTCCTCGTAAGGCATACAGCCTTACTTCGTCGGCTTTCATCGCATTCGGCGCACTCTACCCATTTTCCCTTTTCAAACCGGTTTTTAGAGGTTCCCATAGGAAAGGAGCACAGCCATGGATGACAAAGAAAAGAAAACCCTTCCGGAACAGCCCGTCGGTGAGAAGCCGGAAAGCGCGCCGGGAGTTACCGCGGAGCCTTCCGCGCACACCTGGGTCGACGATATGAAGCAGGAGCTTGAGGATTACATCGAGGATCAGGGAATTTATATCAGGCAATAAATTGATCGTGGATAATGGCGATTACGGTGAATTATGTATTCCGAATTTAAAAAAGTGGGCTGGCGCCCACTTTTTTATTTTACTTCGGTACCCTGGTAATAATATGTCAGGATCTCCTTGTAGTCGTAGCCCAGGTAGGTCGCGAGGGCGTTTGCGCCGTTCTGGCTCATTCCAACGCCGTGGCCGTATCCGTAGGTGGTGAAGATAAACTTATCCGAGTTCGCGTCGTACGCAACGTCGAACGCGCTGGAGCGCAGCTCGAAGCTCATGATCCTCTCGCGGAACACGCGTCCGGTTATCTTTACGGAATCGCCGCTGCTGTCGGTGTAGCTGTGATATCCGCCGACGTTCATCTGACCTACGTAGAAGCCGTCCACATTGGTCTCTACAGAAAGCCACCCGGAGGGGTCTCCGGTGAGGTCGATGCCGGTCTTTTCCAGAACCTTGCTCTTTATCTCAGCGGAGGTGTATTCCACCTTCCTGCCGTAATTCGGGTCGTACTGCTTGTCGAGGTCGCAGAAGCGGCTCTGGAGGTAGGGATAATCGGTTCCCCATACATTTTTGCTGGAAGCCGTGTAGCCCGCGCTGGACGCGGAGTACACAGCCTGAATGAGCGCCCCGTTGTAGTAGATCGCCTTTCCGAGCACCGACTGCACAAGCACGTTCACCGAATCAGAGACCGTGCTCGCAAGACCTACGCTCGGGTAGGTTCCGTACTCGTTGCAGAATTTAACGTATGTATAAGCCGCCACTGCCTGCGCCTTTATCGCTTCCGGCGCGAAGGTGTGTCCGACCTCGTTCTGCGTCATTCTGCCGACTATCTCAAGCGCCGAGCCGGAAACGGTGCTTCCGTTCGCCTTGACGGTGAGTATCTCGCCCGCCGCCGCGTCGCTGGAACTGCTGTCGGGGTCGATCTCGTCCGGCTGGTCGTCGTTTGCGGAGCTTACCGGCGGAACGTCGTCGGCGTCCACCGGGATACCTCCGATGTCCTTCGCCCTGGTGGTCGTCGAAGCCGCAGCGCTTGTCGTTGCCGTTGTTGCCGTTGTCGCAGCGGTCGCCTGTGTTGTTGCCGCTGTAGTCGACGTTGTAGCGGGAGGCGTTGTCACTGCCGGTATCTCTTCGGTTTCCTCGCGCGGACCGAGGATTTCCTCGCTGTCGTAGGTCTCGGAGGTCGGCTCAAGTGTGGAGTCGTCCTCGCCGAGTATCTCGTCGGTCGCTTCCTGCGGCTGCGGGAGTTCATCGCTGAGGGCGCTGTATGTACTCATCACCATTTTGTCGGAGAGCGACATCGGCGCCATATTCAGCAGATTTATCTGCACCACGCCCGTTCCGGTCTCATCTGGTACAAGGAAGTCAAGCGTACCCTGACCCTCCGCCTGGTCGATGTCGCCGGCGGGGGCAGCGGTCTCGGAATGCTCCTCTGAGGTATCCTCGGTGAGCATCTGCGCGTCGCCGACAGTACCCATCACGCCGCATGTGAACATGTAGCAGTTCACGATCACCAGCGCTGCGATGATCTTCGCAAGTGATAGCTTTTTCATAGTTCCTCCGGTATCAGTAGTTGGACGGATCGTCCATCAGTCCGTTGTCCTCGAGGTATTCCTTCATGCCCTTTACAAGGGAGATATCCCAGGTCCTGCCCTTCCACTTGTCGCCGTAAACGTCGGTGTATGCCTTGAAGTACTTTATGCTGTCCTTGCGGGTTATCTTGGAGGTGTCGACGTCGGGGCTTTCGTTCTCGCGTACCTTTCTTGCCACGATAACAAGGCGCATGTTCTCGAATCCGGTGGAGCCGTCGCAGGTGGAGAGCGTCAGAAGCTCGTCGCCGTACTCGACGTCAACGCCGGTGTTGTACTTGCTTCTGTCCATTACTTCCTTTATGTATTCGTAGAATTCGTCGCTGTTCTTGAAGTAAACGTACTTAGTGTAGTCGAATACATCGCCGTGCTCCTCGTCGGTGTTGGTGATGAACACGGAGAATATCTTGTACTTGTTGTCCTGGTAGAGCGTGTTGAAGTCAACTACCGGGGTCTCCCTGAGGAAGTCGATATTGTTGTTGTAGTTGTTCAGTGCGGAGAACTTGTACTTGTACAGCATGTTGTGACCGTAAAGTATCGTGTTGTTCGGCATCTGGTTGGGGCCGAACTTGCCTTCGTAGTCGGTGAAGATGGTTCCTGCGAATTCTTCCTCGCCGTTGAAGTTGTGGTGGAGGTAGAACAGGTTGTCCTCGCCCTGGACTACGGGGTAGTCGACGTTGGTGCCGTTAATGGTTATCCAGCCGACGAAATCTTTATTTGCCTCGTAGTATGCCGCGTATTCCTCGTTTACGGAGCCTTCCGGCAGGTTTTCGATCTGCTCCTTGGTGGGAGCCTGGAGGTTTACGATCACCTGCTGCTCGCCCTGAACCACCTGCTCGCCGTTGCTGTCCACAACGGAGGTCCCGATGGGAGCCTCGGGCTTCAGCAGGGAGATAAAGTGAACCGCGATGATAACCAGTGCGGCGATCATCAGGCAAAGCGAACCCAGGAAGATAAGCTTGCGGGCTACCTCGGAGGAGCTGTCCCCCTTGCAGGGGAGCAGTCCGGTGCGGAGGCTCTCGCCGAGACTCTGCTTTTTCTTTTTGCGCTTTTTCTTGTTGTTATTGTTCGGGGAAAGACCCATATCCATTTCTGCCATGAGAGTAACGTCCTTTCAGAGATCATGCTTCGTCGGTCTTTTTGGACTCAACGGTATAGCTGTAATCGTAGATCATATCAGCGTCCCACTTTCTGCCGCCCCATGATCCGCCGAATACATTGTAATAGTAGTCAAAATACAGCGGGTCGGGGTTTTCGTACGCCTTGCTTACGTCGACTGTGGGATCCTCGCCCTCGCGGACCTCTCTGCCGAAAATGACCCAGCGCGCGTCGATACCGTAATCGAGAATGCAGGTCGACAGGGTGATGAGGTTGTCGCCGTACTTGAGGTCTACGTCGGTGTAGAAGGTGGTGCGGTCGAGAATCTGTGCTACGTAATCATCGAACGCCGCTTTATTCTTGAACTTCCTGCCCTGGAGATAGTAGAACACCTCGCCGTCCTTTTCTTCGGTGTTCACCAGCATGCCGGCGAATATCTTGTAGGTGGACTTGCGGTAGAGCGTGTTGAATGTTATTGTGGGATACTTTCTGTACCAGTCCATGCCGTAGTTGAGCTGCGTACGGTAGTTGAAGTATCTTGTGAGCCTTGCGAAGTACTCGCCGGTGTTGACGTTGTGACCGTAAAGGATAATGTTAGCCGGGGTGTTTTCCGCGGTTATCTTCTCGCGGTAGTCCGCGAATACCGTACCTGTCTTGCTGTAATCGCCGTTGAGGTTGTGGTCGAGGTAGTATTCGTTGTTGTCGCCCTGAACGACCACGTTGTCAACGAAGGGTGAATCCTCGTCGCCCATGGTTATCCAGCCGATAACGTCCTTGTTCTGCTCCAGCAGAGGGAGGAACTCTTCGTTTACCTCGGGGTACTCCTTGACAAGCTCGTCCTTCTTTACCGGGTCGATGGTGACGCTGGCGGAGCCGTGGTAGAGGCTTGATATCTGCTCGTTGAGCTTGTTGTCCTGCGCGGTGCTTCCGTAGAACGAAATTATCATCACCAGCGAAACTATCAGCACAACAGCGGCGCCGAGGAAAATGCACTTGCGGATTATCTCGGCGGGCTTATCGCCTTTCCAGGGGAAAAGGTACTTAGCGATTCTGAGTAAGATGTTTTCCTTTTCAACAAAATTAGCCATGATATTCTATCCTTTCGGGATCGTTTAGTAGCTCAGCAGCTTTGATTTATCCCATGTGCTTCCTGCCCAGGAGCCGCCCATTCTGCTGTAGTAGTAATCGAACAGCTTGGGGTTGAGGTTCTGCTCGGCAACGGTAACGTCGACGGATTCGCTCTCGCCGGGACGAACCTTTCTCGCGAACAGTACCCAGCGGGTATCCACGCTCTTGCCGAGGGGCCAGCTGCATGTTGACATCGTGAGGATCTGGTCGCCGTAGGTGAGGTCCACATCGGTGAAGAACCAGCTTCTGTCCATTACGTCGATGATGAAGTTGTTGAAGTCATCCTTGCTGTAGAACTTCGTCTTGTCGACATAGTCGAACACCTCGCCGTACTGGCTCTGGGTGTTCGCGAGGATACCGGCGAATATCTTGTAGGTCTCGCAGCCGCCGCTCGGCGTTGCGAGCATTACCGTCGGGTGTACCTTATAGAACGCCAGCGGCTCCTTGCTTGCCATGTTGGGAACGTAGTGCGTAACGTGCGCGAAGAACTCGCCGCTTATCATGTTGTGACCGTAGAGTATGATGTTGTCGTCGGTGCCGTCCCACTTATTGAGGTAGGAGGAGAAGATGGTGCCGGAAACGCTGTCCTCGCGGTAGAGGTTGTGCGTAAGGTAGTAGCTGTTGTCGTAGGACTTTACTACTACGTTGTTTACCGCCGTTCCGGTTATCTTTATCCAGCCCTTGACGTCGGAGTTGGTTGCAAGAAGCTCGTCCCAGTTCGGGTTTATCGGAGTATTCACGAGCGGAGTAACGTCGATCTCCTCGGTCTGATCCTGACCTGCGGTGGCGTTTGTGTTGAACGGGTCGTAGTCCGGGTTTACGTTAACGAGACTGTCCTCGGGGACTCCAGCGATATCGGCGATCTTCGAGTTGGTGCCCTTATCCGCGCCCATACCCGCGAGCTGAGAGATCAGCACGCCGATGGTAGCGACGAAAACCACGACCGCCACTATCAGTACGATCTTGCGCACCTTTTCGCCGCCGGAGTCATCCGCCTGCGGGAACGCCGCATAGCAGAACCGCGCCCAGCCGGACTTCGGCCTGCCCTTTATTTTATCCTGCTTCTTTGGGGATTTATGCGGCTCGGTGTAAAAATCCAGCTTATCGACCGCGATATCCCTTGAAGCGTGCTTCTTAGGCTTGTCTGTGTAATTTGCCATTAATATTCACCCCAGATTATTTCTTTATCTCGCAGAGCAGCATTGAAAGCGCCTTTTCCGCCGCAAGCGCGCGGATAAGCTCCCGGTCTGCGCTGCCCTGTGCAAAGAGGAAGCGCTCGCTGCGGCAGCCGTTTCTTCCGCTGACCGCTATGCAGACCTCCCCGACCGGGTGTTCCGCGCTGCCGCCGGTGGGTCCAGCCACTCCGGTGGTGGAAACGCCGTAGTCCGCGCCGGAAAGCTCCATGACGCCCTTCGCCATTTCCGCGGCGCATTCCACGCTGTATTCCGTGAACCGCTCGAGCACTTCCGCAGGAACATGCAGGATCTCGTGCTTTATGCGGTTAGAGTAGGAGCAGACTCCCAGCTCTATTACTGCGGAGCTTCCAGAAACGGAAGTCACCGCGCCGGATATCATTCCGCCGGTGCAGCTTTCCGCCGTAGATATTTTCACGCTGCGCGCGGTGCATTCCCGGACGATTTCGCGGGAAAGCTCCGCTATACTATTATAAATGTTTTGAATATCCATATCACATGTCAAGGTCGACGTTTCTCACGCCGTACTTGAACTGCTTCACCTCGGTCTCCCTTACCGCCTTTTCGATGAGCGGCTCGAAATCGAACGATGCCTCCGCCGCGAGGATCTCCTCAAGCGACGGGCGGGTTTTCGGGTGCTTCGGGGAGAATACCGTGCAGCAGTCCTCGTAGGGCAGGGTGGACACCTCAAAGGTGTCGATGTGCCGCGCGACGTCGACTATCTCGCGCTTATCCATACCGATCACCGGGCGGAATACCGGGTACTCCGCAGCGGCGTTGGTGCAGAAAATCGCGGGGAGCGTCTGGCTTGCGACCTGGGCTACGCTTTCGCCGGTGATTATCGCGCCGTAGTCGTTCGCAGCGCATATGCGGTTGGCAATCTTGACCATCAGACGGCGCATGAGAACTGTGAACAGCTCCTCGGGGCAGTTGTCCCGGAGCGCCTCCTGAAGCTCCGTGAACGGAACGCAGTAGAACACGATGCTGCCGCACCAGTCGGTGAGCTTCTCGCAGAGCGCCTCTACCTTCATGCGTGCGCGCTCGGAGGTGTATGGCGGGCTTACGTAGTGAATGCAGTCCACGATGAGACCGCGCTTTGCCATCATGTAGCCGGCTACCGGGCTGTCTATGCCGCCGGAGAGCATGAGCAGGCTCTTGCCGGAGCTTCCGACCGGCATTCCTCCTGCGCCGGGGATCCTCAGGGCGCTGAGGTAGGCTCCGTTGTCGCGGATCTCAAGGCGCACGGTGACTTCTGGCTCGTGGACGTCCACGCCGATGTGCGGGAACGCGTCCAGAATGACCGCGCCCAGCTCCTGCTGTATCTCAGGGGTCTTCATCGGGAACGCCTTGTCGCTGCGCTTGGATTCCACCTTGAAGGTCTTTGCGCCCTCGAGGGCTTCGCGCAGGTACTCGGGAGCATGCTCCGCGATAACGCTGAAATCCTTCGGGAATACGGCGCAGCGCTGTATCGCGCTGATACCGAATATCTTCTGAAGGCGGTTTATCACCTCGTCGATGTCGGCTTCCTCCGGGGGAGTAATGTAGATGGTTGACTGCCTGCGGTAAAACCCGAATGTGCCGAGCTTTTTCAGGCGGCGCTTTATGTTCTTCTGGAGCATGTCCTCGAATGTGGACTTATTCAGACCCTTGAGGGCTATCTCACCGTATTTTACAAGAATTATCTCTTTCATTTGTTCTGTTCCTTTTTCGATATTATCTGCGGAATCTCGCGATACCCGCCCTGATCCCTTCAATAAGCGCGTCGATGTCGGCTTCGGTGGTGTCTGCGCACATGCTGACCCTTATTGCGCTGTCGGCGAGCTTATCGGGTATTCCGAACGCCGCCAGGACTCCGCTGGTTTTTCCGCGGGAGCATGCCGAGCCGCTTGAAACATATATCCCGCGCTCCTCGAGGGAGTGGAGCATTATTTCCGAGCGGACTCCCTCAACGCTGAAATTCACGATGTTGGGGACGCAGTTTTCTCCGGAGTTCACGGTTATCCCGCCGAGCGCGGAAAGACCGTCCAACATATGAGCCTTCAGCGCTCCGAAGTGCTCCGGCGTGCCGTGGTAGGCTCTGACCGCCGCTTCAAGTCCGGCGATGAGCTCCACCGGCTCGGTGCCGCTGCGGAGGTTCTTCTGCTGACCGCCTCCTGCCAGCAGCGGGGAAATGCGAATGCCCTTTCTGATATAGAGCGCGCCGATACCCTTGCTTGCGTGTATCTTGTGGCCGGAAATGCTGATAAGGTCGCCGTCCAGCGGGACTTTCAGGAATCCCTGAACTGCGTCGATATGTACGATGGTTTTCGGATTCTTCCGCTTGACCAGCCTGTACAGCCGCTTTACGTCGTTGGCGAAGCCGGTCTCGTTGTTGACCGCCATGCAGGACACCAGCACGGTATGCTCATCGACTGCGTCGGCGAGCGCCTGCACGAAGTCGGGGTGATCTTTCGGGGCGAGGCGCTCCACATGGAAGCCGCGCTCCTCCAGCTTTGTCATGACGTTCGCGACGGAGGGGTGCTCTATCGCCGTGGTGACTATCCGGTCGCCTGAGCGCTTATAGGTCTCCGCAGCGCCGAGCAGCGCGGTGTTGTTGCTCTCGGTCGCGCCGGAGGTGAATATTATGTCGCCCTCGCCAAGCTTTGCGAGCAGGGTCTTTTTCGCGGAGGCGATGATCTTTTCGGAACGTATGCCCATTCCGTGCAGGGAGCTAGCGTTTCCGAAGCTGTTCTGCATTGCCGATAAAATAGCGTCCGCTGCCTGTTCGCAGGGCTTTGTGGTGGCGGCGCTGTCCAGATATATCATTTGTTTCTCTCCTGTGCATAATAATGCATTTTATATACTAGTATAGTATAGCACATTTTGCTGTGTTTGAACAGTCTTTTTTTAAAATTTTCACCTTTATTTCATTGTGTTCTCGGTCGGGTTACAGAAAAGTTACAAAATGGTTACAAAAGAGACTGAAAAGTTACTGAATAATTACAATATCCGGATTTCGGTTACAATCCTGTCATATATGTTGATTTTTCCTCCCGGGTATGATACAATATGTTCAGAAACACAAGTGACATAACGATCCAACATCATGATATATGATCCTCCTTCATTACCAAAATCCCCCGGTATCCCGGGGGATTTTGGTTTTCTGGAGTTCCATAGTTTGGACATATGATTCAAATATGCTATTGACATGGGGGGCATTTTAGGGTATAATTAACATTAAGCTGGCAGAATATAGTCTGCCGGTCTGGTTAGGCCTTAAAGCAAATTAAGCAATAAAGCCGCGGCGAAGCGGCATGTCAGGAGGTCAAGCAAATGTCAGACTACATCAGAAGGCTGCCGGTTTACCTGCTGCTGGATTGTTCAGGCTCCATGTCAGGCGAGCCTATCGAGGCAGTGAAGCAGGGAATCAAGGCGCTCCTCACCGAACTCAAGGGAGATCCACAGGCGCTGGAAACAGCGTGCCTGTCAGTTATCACATTCAACAGCACCGCGCGGCAGATATCCCCGCTGACTGAGCTGATGCTCTTCAAGGAGCCGGAGCTCACCGCAGGCGGCGCAACTGCGCTAGGCGGAGCGCTCCACGTTCTGGCGGACTGCATCCGTACAGAGGTGCGCACCTCCACCGCGACCCAGAAGGGCGACTGGAAGCCGCTGGTGTTCCTGCTGACCGACGGCGCTCCCACCGATAACCTCGACGAAGGAATCGAAGCGCTCAAGTCGGTTTCCACCGGAAACATCATCGCATGCGCTGCCGGAGCAAACGCGAATACAAATACTCTCCGCAAGATAACAAACAACGTCCTGATGATGAACAACCTCACCGCCGGCGACCTCGCGGCGTTCTTCGCGTGGGTGTCCGGCTCGATAAAGGCGTCCTCCAAGAGCATAGACGCAAAGCCCGGAGAGGCTATCCAGCTTCCGCCGCCTCCCCAGGGATTTGTTATCGTTCCCTGATAAGGGGGTATTATGTACGACGAAGATATCAGGCAGGAGCCTGCCGCTCTGAACCTATCCGGCGTAACCGCTGAACAGCCTGTATCAGAAGAACCGCAGGCCTTAGCTGACGTTTCCGGAGCGGAGGAGCCTGTGCTTTCTGAATCCGCGCCGGAATCCTATGAAACTCCGGAGCCTGAGCGAACCCCCGAAGAAGCGAAGCCGGAGGCTTCGAAGCTCTCCGACCGGGAGGTAATGCAGCACACGGCGTCGATATGGCGCTACCGCACGGTGATAGAGGACGGCACGGAGCTTCACACCGAGTTCCACAGCAAATATCAGCGCGTCGGAAGGTGCGAGGCGATAGGCGCGCGGGTACGCGGAAAGAAGCACAAGCACGAGGGCACCAACTGCGACGACTGGTTCGAGACTGCGGAATCCGCGGGCTGCCTTATCGCGGTGGTCGCGGACGGCGCCGGCTCTAAGCCGCTGTCGCGCATCGGCGCAAGGGTAAGCTGCGAGGGAGCCGTCGAGTACCTCAGGGGCGCGGTCTCCGGGTTGTTTGAAAGCCAGCCGGAGCTTCGCGGGAAGCTCTCCGGGGATATGTCCGGGGCAGAGTTCATGGAAGCCTGCGGGCAGATAGCTCCGCTGATACAGAACGCTGCACGCGCGGGGTTCGACGCGGTTATAAAGAAGCTCGGGAGCATTTACTCCGACAGCGCCTACACCGCGAGTCTCGGCAGGAATCCTACCCTCGCGGATATGGGGAGCACGTTTCTTGCGGCTCTGGTGGTCCCGCTGGAGATAAACGGCGGGCATGAGAACTTCGTGCTCTCTGCCCAGATAGGCGACGGCTGTATCTGCGCCATCGACAGGAACGCAGGTCACGAGAACTGCTTCCGGCTGCTTGGCGAAGCGGACAGCGGCGCGTACTCCGGCGAAACTGACTTCCTGTCGGAAAAAAACGTCTCCGAAGGCGCAATCGCCCGCAGGACCAGAATAAGCCGCGGAAAGTCAGACATCATAATGCTGATGAGCGACGGCGTAGCGGACGATTATTTCCCGGCGCAGCCCCAGATGAAGCGGCTGTGCCTTGATCTCATGCTCAATGGGATAATCCCCATGCCTGGCGGAAAGTCTGAGCCTCTCCCGCCGGAACCTGTGCGGTTCCCGTCGGTAAGCCCGGATCAGCGCTCTGTTGCCTTGCAGTACGCAAAGCAGCTCCTGAACGATGGCGAGGACGTCGACGGGCTGTGGGACAGGCGCGGGGAGCTGGCTCCCTGGTCGCTGGACTCCTGGGGAGTATTCATCGGGAATCGCCCGCAGGACAGACTGCTGACCTGGCTCGACAACTACAACGAGCGCGGCAGCTTCGACGACCGCACGCTTGTGGTGCTGGACCTCAGCGCGCAGGACTGAAAAACATGTCCGGAGGAGTTCCGGCATAACGTATAATGAATCGCGGGTATCCGCGGAAAGGAAAGACTGACGGAATATGAACAGCGGTCAGATAGTGACTGCGGTGCTCGAGGAAGGTTCGCCGCTTGGCAGCACGCTTGATTTCGTGGTGGACGCCAACGCGCCCCGGGGCGGAATGAAGCACACCTTCTTCACACCGGACAGAAAATACGCGGTGCAGTTCTTCAACGACCCGCGCGACGGGCACAATCCGAACATTCAGGATCGTATCCGCACCATCGTCAGCATTTATAATCCCACCCTGTCGGAGAAGGCGGGGGGAGCGCTCGGCAATACGGAAAAGACCGCGGAGTACTTCCGCAGCCGGTTCTGCTGGCCTGTCGCGATAGTCAGCCAGCCGGAGTTCGGGATAGTCTGCCCGACCTACCCGCAGAAGTTCTTTTTCGGCGGGAACGCTTCCACGAATGGGCTGAACCTCAAGGGCAAGGACAAAAAGAGCAACTGGTTCACCGGAAGGCTCAGGAAGTACATCGCCCCGGAGGAAAAGGGCGATTTCCGCACCATGCTCGGGGCGGCGATATGCCTTTCAAGGAGCATTCGCAGAATGCACCAGGCGGGGCTTGCGCATTCCGACCTTTCCTGCAACAACGTGCTCATCGACCCCAAGAGCGGTTCCACCGTCGTTATCGACATAGATTCGCTGGTGGTTCCGGGAAAGTATCCGCCGGAGGTGTGCGGGACGTCCGGGTACATAGCGCCGGAGGTTCTCGCAACGCTGGAGTACGACTACAACGACCCGCGGCGCTGCCTGCCCTGCGTTTCCACAGACCTGCACGCGCTGCCGGTGCTTATTTACGAATATCTCTTTCTCAGGCACCCTTTAAAGGGACCTAAGATACACAGCGCGGCTTCCGCCGAGGAGGACGACTACCTCGCGATGGGACCGGAAGCGCTGTTTATAGAAAACCCAAACGACAGGAGCAACCGGCCTCCGGATCTGAACGTGACGATACAGTCGCTTTCGAAGGGGCTTGAGCAGTTGTTTCTTAGGGCGTTCGTGGACGGGCTTCACGACCCTTCACAAAGACCGACCGCGATGGAGTGGGAGCGTGAGCTCCTGCGCGCGTGGGACAGACTTGTGAAGTGCGGGAATCCCGGCTGCGAGAAAAAGTGGTTCATTCTCAGAGATGAGAGTGCTCCCGTATGCCCCTTCTGCGGAACACGCCTCCGGGACAGGGTGATCAGGCTCGGCTTCAAGAGCATGATGAGGGGCAGGAACGGCGTATACCGCGACAACGGCGAGGCTATCGCGTACGATGGCATGCCGCTGTACGACTGGCACGTAAGTTCCGCTGTCCACAATGATGAAAAGGCGGGCACCGATATGCGCGCGTACATTTGCAGGCATAACGGAATGTGGCTGCTCGTCAACAACGGGGTGGAGGGCATGACTTCTCCCTCCGGAAGGCTTGTCCCGAAGGGACAGGCGGTAGAGCTCAGGGACGGAGCGGTGTTTCGCATGACCGACCGTGATGACGGTCTGCTGTGCGAAGTATCGGTGTACTAGTCCTTTGGGTGATTTCTTTTGAAAGAAAGGGAAAATTTATGAAGCAGTTTGGTTTGACAGACAAGCAGGCTGAGGAGTCGCGGCAGAAATACGGCGACAACAGCATGACAGAGCAGGCGTCCGAGAGCTTCTGGGATAAGCTCAAGGGCAACCTCGGCGACCCGATGATAAAAATACTCATCGTTGCCCTGCTCATCAACGTTGTTCTGGCAGTGCTCGGCGGCGTTGGGATCATCAAGGAGGGCGCTCCGGAATGGTACGAGCCTCTTGGAATTTTCGTGGCTATCGCGCTTGCAACGCTGGTTTCCACCTTCTCTGAGTACAGGAACGAGAATGCGTTCCAGAAGCTCCAGGAAGAGGCTTCCCGCATTATGTGCAAGGTCTACCGCAACGGCGAGATTGCCGAGGTGGCAATAAACGACATCGTGGTCGGCGACGCTATCCTGTTACAGTCCGGAGATAAGGTTCCGGCTGACGGTATCATCATCGACGGCGATATCAAGGCAGATCAGTCCGTGCTCAACGGCGAGAGCCGCGAGGCTAAGAAGCTCGCAGTTCCCGAGGGCTGGAAGGATACCGACGAGAGCCTCAATTTCGACAACGAGCACAAGGTGTTCCGCGGAAGCGTGGTATGTTCCGGCAACGCGGTAATGGAAGTCACCGTAGTCGGCGACAAGTCCGTATACGGCAAGATCGCAAGCGAACTCCAGACCGACGACGACCGCGAGACTCCGCTCAAGGTGAAGCTCGGCAAGCTGGCTGACGGCATAAGCAAGTTCGGCTACATCGGCGGTATCGCTATCGCGGTCGCGATGCTCATAAAGACGCTGTTCATGGGCGAGGGCGGCATCGAAGCGTTCCTGTTCGCAGAGGGAGTTTTCCAGTGGGCGGCTCTGCTCGAGGCTGTTATCCAGTCCGTAATGCTTGCGGTCATCATCATTGTAATGGCTGTCCCCGAGGGACTTCCGCTGATGATCGCGATAGTTTCCGCGCAGAACATGGGCAAGATGCTCAAGGACAACGTGCTTGTAAGAAAGGTCGCAGGTATCGAGACCGCAGGCTCCCTGAATATCCTGTTCTCCGATAAGACCGGCACCATCACCAAGGGTAAGCTCGAGGCGGTAACGTTCATCGACGGCGCTCTCAACGAATCCAAGAAGTTCGGCGACATCGGCGGAAAGCTGAAGGATATTCTGTCTCTGTCTATCCATAAGAACACGCTCTCCGTTGTTTCCGGCGAGGGCAAGGACATGAAGGTGATCGGCGGAAACGCCACCGAGCGCGCTATACTCGGTTTTGCGGCAGGCACCGAGTGTTCCGCGAACGTGAAGGCGGTCGGCAATATCCCGTTCAACTCCACAAACAAGTACTCCGCGACCCAGGTGACAGGCGACTACGACCTGACACTCATCAAGGGCGCGCCCGAGAAGATACTCCAGAGATGCTCCCACTACTGGGACGTAAACGGCGAGAAGAAGCCGTTTGACATGACCCAGCTCAACAAGCAGATAGACGAGCTTGCAAACCGCGCTATCCGCGTGCTGGCTATCGCTACCACAGAGGACGCTCTCGGCGAGGACGCGCTCCCGGACAGCAGCAACTGGACGCTGGTAGGCGTTGTGGGTATCCGCGACGAGGTGCGTCCGGAGTCCGTGACCGCCATCGCGGAGGTAAAGGGCGCAGGCGTGCAGGTGGTAATGATCACCGGCGACCGCAAGGAGACCGCAGTTGCCATCGCGAAGGACGCTGGTCTGCTCGAGAAGGACACCGATGTTGTCCTGACCTCCGACGAACTTGCAAAGCTCTCCGATGAGGAGATCAAGAAAATGCTCCCGAATATCCGCGTTATCGCAAGAGCGCTTCCCTCCGACAAGAGCCGTCTGGTGCGCCTTGCCCAGGAGCTTGACCTCGTTGCGGGCATGACCGGCGACGGCGTCAACGACTCCCCGGCGCTCAAGAAGGCGGACGTAGGCTTCGCAATGGGCGGCGGCACGGAAGTCGCAAAGGAAGCGTCCGATATCGTTATCCTTGACGACAACTTCAACTCCATCGACCGCGCTATCCTCTACGGCAGAACCATCTTCAACTCCATCAGGAAGTTCATTGTATTCCAGCTCACTATCAACGTTTCTGCGGTTCTCATCAGCTTCATCTGCCCGCTCATCGGAATTGACAACCCGCTGTCCGTTATCCAGATCCTGTGGGTAAACCTCGTAATGGATACGCTGGCGGCTCTGGCATTCGGCGGCGAGCCGGCTCTCTCCAGATTCATGCACGAGAAGCCCAAGCGCAGAACTGAACAGATAATCAGCAGGAACATGATGTCCCAGATAATCACCGGCGCAGGCTGGACGTTCATTCTTTCCCTCGCGCTTCTGGTACTCGGCAGCTTCGACGCTGACCCGAACGTACCCGGCGTAAGCTTCCTCGAAAGCTGGGGCTTCCTCCGTCAGAACACCATCGAGGGCGAAACCCATATGTTCCTTCACACCGCATACTTCGCATTCTTCATCTTCATCGCGGTGTTCAATGCGTTCAACGCAAGAACTGACCGCGCGAACCTGTTCGATAACCTCGGAAAGAACAAGGGATTCCTTACGGTATTCGGCATAATCGCGGTAGTTCAGATACTCATGACCTACCTCGGCGGCGCTATCCTCAGCGGCTACGGTCTGAATGCTGCAGAGTGGCTGATGGTGCTTGTAATGGCGATCTCCATTATTCCGGTGGACCTCATCAGAAAGGGTATCGCAAAGGCGGTCTCCAACAAGTAAGGCACGGTAAATTCCCGGCGGCTCCGCAGAATGCGGGGTCGCGGGGGACAACATATATGATTTTCAAGGAGGAAAACAAAATGGCAGTAAATCTTTCTAAGGGTCAGCGCGTAAGTCTTGACAAGTCCGTAACTCTGGCAAGGATCGGTCTCGGCTGGGACACCAACAAGTACGACGGCGGCAGCGATTTCGACCTTGACGCGAGCGTGTTCCTTCTGGGAGCAAACGGCAAGGTTCTCCGCGACGAGGATTTTGTATTCTATAACAATCTCAACGGCAGAAACGGCGCGGTAGTCCACACCGGCGACAACCGCACCGGCGAGGGCGACGGCGACGACGAGGCTATCATCATCGACTTCACGAAGATCCCTCCGGAGATCGAGAAGATTGCAGTTGCCGTAACGATTTTCGACGCACAGCAGCGCAACCAGAACTTCGGTCAGGTATCCAACGCGTACGTAAGAGTAGTTAAGATCGACAACCCCGACGACGTTAACGGCGAGGAAGTTATCCACTTCGACCTCATGGAGGAGTTCTCCATCGAGACTGCGCTTGTTGTATGCGAGATCTACCGTTACAACGGCGACTGGAAGTTCAACGCGGTTGCAGCGGGCTACCAGGGCGGACTCGAGGCGCTCTGCCGCGCTTACGGCGTCAACGTGTAATTAATCAGAAATCAGCACCGGTCAGGAGGGAAGCGGCTTGTCAGCTCTGTCAGATATAATTGCAAATACCCCGGCGGGGGGAACAGCCGCGCTCCCGGCGGGCGAGTACGAAGGACCTGTTGTTATAAACAAGCCGCTGACTCTCCGCGGAAGCAGCGCCACCGTGTGGTCTAAGCACGGCAGCGTTATCGAGGTTTCGTCGCAGGGCGTGACCCTCGAGGGACTTCGCGTGGAGATAACCGAAGGCGCGCTCTCCGAGCCTGCGATAACCGCGAAATTCCCGGTGAATATCAGGGCCGTGGAGGTGCTCGGCACTGTTTCCGGATTCGGCGCGGAGGACGGCGAGTGCGGTATCCCGCGGGCGCTTCAGCTCGGGGAGCTTTCCCCGTCTGAGGAGAACAGCTTCATTATGACGGTGGATATTCCCGCCCCGGCGAAGCTGGTCTGCACCGCCTCCGGGGTGAGGTTCGAGCCGCAGGATATCCCGGCTGGGCGCAGCAGCGTCAGGGTGTTCGTCAGCGGAAGCGGCTCCGCTTCGCTGGTTTATTCGGAGGTGCTTCTGGTTTCGCAGTTCCGAAGGAGGATATACCTCAGCGGAAGGTTCTCGGCGAATGCTCCGGCGGTAAAGGAGCGGCTCATTTACGAGGCTCCGCAGATAGCGAGGAACGCTCCGCTGACCGCCGCAGCTCCAGCCATGGCTGTGAATCCGGAGCCGGCGGACGTGATCTCCGACGTGGGGGCGGCTCCGCTGTCAGATGAACAGCTTCTTGAGCTGCGGAAGGGTCAGCGCGTTCCGGCGGCGGGATACCTCTCCGGAACAGTGGAGGTGTACCTCACCGGGCAGCGGCTCGGAAACGCGGATATCGACCCATATGTATTCCTGCTTGACGAGAACGAGAAATGCCGCGGAGAAGGCGATCTTGTGTTCTTCGGAAACGAGCGCTCCCAGGATGGCGCGGTGCGTTACTACCCGGACGACGGGCATATTTCCATTGACATGGCGAAGCTCCCGCCGGAGGTGCAGCGCATTTCTGTGGCATACTCGGTTTATTCCGGAGACAGCGTGAAGAATTTTTCGCAGGTCAGGGAGCCGAGGGTGGCGCTGTTTTCCCAGGGAAAGGAACGCGTGAGGTTCGACATACCGGGGCTCACGAACGAAATAACCATCATCGCGATGGAATTCTACATATACCGGGGTGAGTGGCGGATATCCGCAGTCGGCGCGGGTTACCGCGACGGGCTGGTGAAGCTCTGCAGCCGCTATGGTATACAGGCAAGCACATAAAGGATCCGAAGCTCCGTCACGGATTTTCGGGAACCCACTTTACACATTAATTGAGAGGACAGGACAGACAGAATGGCTTCCGCAGGATTTGTACGTTATACCGGTTACGACAATGCCGATATTTTCAAGAATATGCTGATCGAGGCTTACGCGGCGGCGAAGAAAAACGGTCTGTTCTTCGAAGGGAAGATCCCCATGGCTTCCACTGCGGAGGTCAGCGCTGCCGCGAACTACGCCGCGGGGGATTTCAGCGACGTTAAGTCGGTGAAGGCGGGATTACAGTCGTGGCTCTCGACGCAGCGCATTGAATGCGACGCCGGCGCCATGGCAGAGGCGCTCACCGAGGCTTCAAGGAACTGCGGCGCAAACGGCAGGAACACCTACCTCGTGATATTCTGCTGGCTGATGAAGTACCTTGCGGTACGTCCGCAGTCGTTGGTGCTGATAGGCGCGGCGAGTCTGCGCGAGCTGTACTTCCTGCATATCATGAACCTTGCCGGGGTGCGTATCGTGTACGTTTCCTACGGCATGGACAAGGACTTTGACAAGTTTCCGCATGCGAACCGCGTTCAGAATATGACCGGCTCCATGAGCGGAATGATACAGATGGATTTTTCGCACATCGACCTGTCAAAGGCGGCTCAGATGAGCCAGATGAGGGCTTCCGCGCAGCAGGTAGAAAACACCGTGCAGCGGCTCAGCACAACAGCGGCGGGTATCTTTGAGGACTTCATGACAGAACACCGCACCCGCGTCGTTAAAAACGGCGGAGTGTTCCGCGAGGGCGGGGTTATCCCGGTGTACTTCGCGGCGCTCATCGGCTATGACGAGGAAGCGGTGTACAACAACATGCTGCTGAAGTTCAAAGAGGGCTTCGCGGGAAGCAAGAAGCAGCTTATTTTCATTGAAAAGCCGATGGAAAACCCAACCGCCGAGGAGATAAGGCAGCTCGGGACGGTCAGCAGGAACAGCACCGGCGAGATGATAGACGAGCTGGCGCTGCTGATAAAACTGAACGGCGATCCGATACGCACCGCGCTGGCCCAAACGGAGCTTCGCAAGCTGCTCAACGAGCTTTACACCGGCAATCAGACGGTGGTTTTCAACTACGGAAGCAAGCTTATTTCCTGGCTGTACCGCTGCACCCAGGCGAGGAAGTACGCCGTGCAGTACGCGGATATTCCGGTGGTGCTGTATTACGGGGATATCTCGCAGTCGGAGCTGTATTTCCTGCATTTCATGTCGCGGTGCGGATTCGATGTTATCTACATTACGCCGAACAAGCAGCTTCTGGATATCACGGTCGACAAGAACATTGACAACAGAATGCAGATTTTCCAGCTTCCGCAGAGCAGGGAGAGCGGAAGCTACCCCAGCAAGGCGGTCAAGATGAAGGTCGCAACGGTGGCGTATTCCGCGGAGCGAGAGCTTGACACCATGCTCTACGGCGGCGACGCGGGGATATTCCGGGACTTCCAGTTCCCGAACAGCCAGACCGTCACGCTGAAAACCACGCTTGAGGAGATAGGCATACTGTGGAAGCAGGAAGCGCGGTTCCGGCAGGGCTTTGAGACCTCCGGGAACCTTGTAACGGTGCCGAATATCTTCGCAAAGATAAGCGGAGTAAAGGACGGCAGCGCGGCGGCATACTGGGAGGAGATACGCGAGCGGCTCACGCCGGAGACTATTCTCCGTGTAAAGACCGCAGACCAGCAGCCGACAGCGAATCCCGACCTGTCGGTTTACCGCAGCTTCTATCGCAACGGAAAAATCGACGCCGAGCGGCTGAAGGCGTCCTCGCTGAACCGCTACAGCTACCTTCCGGACAGAATACAGGATATGCTCCTGTTCAAGCTCCAGGAAGCGGCGGACAGTGGGTTCCTGAAGCTTCAGGGCGACGAGCTTATGTGCTCGGTGATGCATTTCGGGCTGAACCTCGACAAGGAGTTCATGAAGCTGCTGCAAAGCTTTGATTTCACGAAGCAGCTCCCGAAGCTGATATGGATAGACGCAGTGGAGCAGACCTTTTCTCTTGAGGAGTGCATTCAGCTTGTGCTGTGCAATCTTATCGGCTTTGATATACTGATATACACCCCGACGGGGTACAAGAATCTCGAAACGTTCGTTTCTGCGGACGCATTCGAGGAGCATACTCAGAACGAGTTTCTCTACAATATGGAGGTGCCGAAGTTTAAGATACCCTCCGAGCAGAAGAACGGCGGATTTTTCGGCAGGCTGTTCAGAAAGTAAATTTGAAAGGAACAAACGATTATGGGATTACAGTTTACACCCGGCTCTCAGATGCAGCCCGCGGCACAGCCCCAGACTGCTCCGGCGACCACTCTTGCAAAGACCCCCGAGGAAGCTGCGCTCGATGTGAAGATCGAGGAAGCGAAGAACTTCAATATTCAGGTAACGGCTGACCAGATCAAGCAGGAGCTTGCCACCAGCGAGGAGATCGACAAGCTTGTGAGCACCATCAACCTCAACGATTCCAACACCATCGTTAAGTTCGGCGCAGAGGCGGCAGAGGAGATCTCGAAGGCTTCCGACCAGGTGCTGAAATCCATGACGATAGACCAGGTGAACGACACCGGCGTAATGCTCAAGGAACTTGCTAGCATTATGGATAAGTTCGATATTAAGGAGATACAGGACGAGAAGCCGGGCTTCTTCGGAAATCTCAAGAAGAAGCTTGAGAAGATCATCGGCAAGTACGAAACGATGGGCAGCGAGGTCGACAGAATCTACGTTCAGCTAAAGAAGTACGAAAACGAGATCGGCGACGCCAACACCAAGCTTGACAACATGTACGACGCGAACCTCGGCTATTACCAGGAGCTTGTGAAGTACATCATGGCGGGCGAACAGGCAGTAAAGGAGCTTGACCAGTACATCGCGGACTACACGGCAAAGTGCGAGGCTAACCCGGACGACGGCACGATACGCATGGATCTCTCCAACCTGACCCAGATGCGCGAGATACTCGACCAGCGCGTCATGGACCTCAAGGTAGCTGAGAACGTGGCTATTCAGACGGTTCCCATGCTCAAGACCATGGAGTATTCCAATCTGAACCTGGTGAGAAAGATAAACTCCGCGTTCATCATCACCATGCCGGTATTCAAGCAGGCGCTGGCGCAGGCAATCATGCTCAAGCGCCAGAAGATAATAGCTGATTCCATGCAGGCGCTCGACGAAAAGACCAACGAAATGCTCAAGAAGAACGCGCAGAACACCGTTGCGCAGAGCAAGCAGATAGCGGCTATGGCTTCCGGCTCTTCGATCAAGGTGGAGACCCTCCAGGAGACATGGACTACCATTGTAAATGGTATCGACGAGGTTCAGAAGATACAGAGCGACGCAAGGGAAAAGCGTAAGCAGGACGCAGTTGCCCTTGAGGAGATCAAGGCGGATTATAAGAAGCGTATGAAGGCGTAATATTAAACTGGCAGGCTGAAAAGCCTGCCAGTGTTTGTATTAGCGTTATTGGGTGTTCGCCGCTGAGCACGTAGTGATTCGATATTCCTGACGGCTCAAAATGCTATCGGCTTCGAATCAAATCCTGACTGCGGCTTACTTTGAAACGCCCAGCGAACCGAGTATAGCTCCGGTGATGGTAGCCGTTATATATTCTGCCAGCTTTTTGCGGTCTCCCATGTCACGCTCGATGCAGTCCAAAAGTATTCCGGCGATAGCCTCGGTAAGAAAACGGCTCAGGAACACCTGATAGCTGTCCTCCGCCGTCACGGAATGCTTCTTTACCGCCTCGCAGACCAGATTGTGTATCGGCTCGTAGATGTCGTTGTAGAAGTACCTCGAAAGCTCCGAGCGGCCTATCGAATGCACTATGTTATGCAGAATATCATGATTTGAGCTGATGTAATCCAACGCGAAATCCACGGCATCCCGCCGCTGCGATACCAGGTCGTACTTTCCGAACATGCACATTGCTTCCTGGTCGAGCGTCCATTTCAGCAGGGAGAATATATCCTCAAAATGATAGTAGAACGTCTTGCGGTTGACTCCGCAGTCCTCCACAAGCTCGCGCACAGTTATCTTGTTGAGCGGCTTCTTCTTCATCATAGCCTTCAGCGCTTCGGATAGCGCCTGCTTCGTCTGCTGCGACTGCTCGTTGTGCTTCATGTTTTTAACCCCCGTTTTCCGGACATTTTCGCGGTTTTGTCCGGTCAATATTACTATTATAATTCATCGGGGCATATTTTGTCAAGACTGGCTGTTTCATATTATGTCCGTTTTGTGCTGGTTTTTGTCCGAAACATGGTTGGATTTCCACCCTGGACATGCTATAATCAAAGCATAGACTATAAAATACGAAAGGACTGTCCTCAGATGATATATCACAATCCCGTGCTGAAAGGATTCTACCCCGACCCGAGCGTGTGCTCCTACAATGGAAAGTACTACATGGTGTGCAGCTCGTTCCAATATTTTCCCGGAGTTCCGCTGTTCGAAAGCTCAGACCTCGTTAACTGGAAGCAGATAGGCTATGTGCTCACCAGATCCAGCCAGGTAATGCTCGATAAGATCAACAGCTCCGGCGGAGTTTTCGCGCCGACTATCCGCTGCAGCAATGGCAGATTCTACATGGTGACTACCAACGACACCACCCACCAGAATTTCTACGTTTACACCGACGATATCTACGGCGAGTGGTCGGAGCCGATATACGTCGATCAGGGCGGTATCGATCCGTCGCTGTTCTTTGAGGACGGCCGCACCTACTTCATGAGCAACGGCGCCGATGATAACGGCGTCGGGGGAGTGGTTCAGTGCGAAATCGACATAGCCACCGGAAAGAAGCTCTCCCCAAGCCGCTGCATCTGGCAGGGCTCCGGCGGACGCTACCTTGAAAGCCCGCATCTCTACAAGATAAATGGAGTTTACTACCTCATGGCTGCGGAGGGCGGCACAGAGTACGGCCACATGATAACCTGCGCCCGCGCTGATTCCGTCTGGGGAAAATTCGAGGGCAACCCGAAGAATCCGGTTCTCACCAACCGCAACAAGGCTCCGTTCATCATTCAGGGAATAGGTCACGGCGACCTTGTCCAGGACGAATATGGCGACTGGCATGTGCTGTCCCTGGGATTCCGTCAGCAGCATATCTGGAGACCCTACCACCACCTTGGACGCGAGGTGTTCCTCACGCCGGTGAAGTTCGGGGAGGACGGCTGGTTCACCTGCGGAAACGACGGCACCACAGATGAGAGCTACGAAATAAAGGGCGATTTCACCCAGAACGAGCAGCGGGTTTTCACTTTCGCGAACACCTCCTGGGACAAGGAGTGGTGCTTCATGCGCCGCCCTGTAATGGAAAACTACGAGCTGTCAGACGACAAGGCGGTGCTGCACGGCTCGGATATCACGCTTGACGACGTGGATTCCCCCACATTCATTGCAATGCGCCAGCGTGATTTCAACATGGAAATGACCTCCACTGTGAAGCTGACCGGAAGCGCAGGCGCTGTCGGAGGACTTACCGTGCTCATCACCGAAAACGAGCATTACGATATTCTCCTTGAAAAGTCGGAGAGCGGCTGCAAGGCGGTACTCATGCTGAACATCGGCGGAATAAAGCACCGCCAGAACGAGCTTCCCATCGGCGGCGACTCTGCAAAGCTCACGATAAAGGCTGATAATTACGGCTACAGCTTCTTCTGCGGAGAGGTTCAGCTCGGATACGGAAGCACAAAGTATCTTTCAAGCGAGGTAGCGGAGGGCTTCACAGGCGTAATGACCGGACTTTACGCGGCTCGCGGAACCGCAGAGTTCACCGGATTCGAGTGCAAATACAATTAAAGGTAACCTCTAAAAACCTCCTTCACGGCAGATTTCTATGACTTATATCATCTGCTTCGTTGTCAAACCTTGAAATACATACAGTATTACTGCGGTTTGACGCCTAGCATCTGATATAAGTCATATACGAAATCTGCTCGTGTCCCGGTTTTTAGAGGTTACCTTAAAATTACAGGGCTGAGTACGACCTCAGCCCTGTTTTGATATTATTGCACGTACAGTACCAGAATTTAATTGAATCCTCCGGTGATGGATATCTCGCCGGAGCGCAGCGTTTCAATTCCCGATGAAGTTTCAATAACAAGGCAGCCCCTGTCGTCGATTTTCAGAGCCTTTCCGGTGCGCTCTGCGCCGCCCTGCCGGAACGTTACCTCACGCCCCAGGACCAGCGAGCGGCTGCGGTATTTCTCCAGCAGCCCGCGCGACGAGGGATCCTCGGCGTAGTCGAGCAACCTGCATGCGATGTCCGCGCACAGGCGGCTGCGCTCCGCAAATACTCCCACTGAGCCTGCGATTCCGGATATCTCCTCCGGGAATTTTTCCGTGCTGATGTTAACGCCGATCCCGACTATCACGGATTCAGCCATGCCGCTTTCAAAGTCGCTCATTGCCTCGGTGAGTATCCCGGAGACCTTCCTGCCGGAGCAGAAAATGTCGTTCACCCACTTTATTCCAGCGTGAACGCCGCACACGGATTCCAGGCTGTCGATAATGGCGCACGCCGCCGCCATCGTTATCCCCATGCAGTCGGAAAGCGGCTTCTGTGGCTTTAGCAGCACGCTCATGTAAAGTCCCGTGTTCGCCGGGGAATAGAACGGCTTCCCGAACCTGCCGCGTCCTGCGGTCTGCTCGTTTGCGGCGATGAGCGTTCCGTGTGGCATTCCGCGCAGCGCCGCCGCCTTTGCCTCGGTATTCGTGGAGCTTGCGCTGCGGAACACCTCCACCGGTATCCCACGGTATTTTTCCGTCAGGTGCAGGCGTATCCCCTCCGCGGTCAGTACGTCGCTGCCGCTTTCCAGCATGTATCCCCGGTTCGTCCCCGCAGAGATGCTGTAGCCCTCGTCCTGGAGCTGCTTCACGGCTTTCCATACCGCCGCGCGGGATACCCCCAGGCGGTCGGCAAGCTCCTGCCCGGATACTGCCGTACCGCGGCTCTGCTCAAGTATCAAGGCTATCTCGTTCTTTATCGCCATTGTTTTCCCCCCGATCTGTCCTGCTCTATTATATACCATTATTCCGGATTTTTCAAGGTCTGACCGCACCGCTGCGACTTTTTTTCACAAACCACTTGATTTTTTCCGCAGAATAGAGTATAATAGTAAGGTAAGTACAAAACAACAATGAATAAATGCTCTCGCTTATGGGGACAGACCCTGTGCAACAGAGTGCTGTGAACCATGTCAGGCGGGGAACCGAGCAGCATTAAGCGGATTTCTCTGTGTGCCGCAGTCAGCCTGTTCCCATAATCGAGGGCATTTATATTTTTGCTTATCAGAACGGGGGTGCGGCTGTGTATCTGGCATTATATAGAAAATACCGTCCGAGAACGTTCGACGACGTTATTTCCCAGCCTGAGATAGTCACCACGCTGAAAAACCAGATAGCCGAGGGGCAGAACGCTCACGCATACCTGTTCACTGGAAGCCGCGGCACCGGCAAGACCACCTGCGCGAAGATACTCGCAATGGCGCTGAACTGCAAGCACCCGGCAGGCGGAAATCCCTGCCTTGAGTGCGAAAGCTGCCGCGAGATAGCCAACGACGAAACCACTGATATCGTCGAGCTGGACGCTGCCAGTAACAGCGGCGTCAGCGACGTTCACGAGCTTCAGGACCAGCTTGCGTACACGCCGGTTAGCTGTAAGTACCGCGTGTATATCCTCGACGAGGTGCACATGCTTTCTACGGCGGCGTTCAACGCGCTGCTGAAAACTATAGAGGAGCCTCCGGCGCATGTTATCTTCATTCTTGCGACCACGGAGCTTCACAAGGTTCCCGCGACGATACTTTCCCGCTGCCAGCGGTTCGAGTTCCGCAGGATTGAGATCGCGGACAGTTCCGCAAGGCTGCTCAGCATAGCTCAGCAGGAGGGAGTCTCCCTTACTCAGGAGGCTGCGGACATGATATCCCGGCTCTCCGACGGCGGAATGCGCGACGCGCTTTCCCTGCTCGACCGCTGTATCGCAGTCAGCCGCGACGTCACCGAGGACACCGTAAGGAGCTGCGCAGGCGTCGCCGACAATCATCATCTGTATCAGCTCGCAGAAATGACCGCTGCACGGAACATTCCCGGGTGTATTCAGCTCCTGAGCCAGCTCTACAAGGGCGGCAAGGACATCGCCCGCGTGATGGACGAGCTCGGCGGAGTATTCCGCGACCTTATGATAAACAAGAGCGCTCCGGCTGAGAAGTCGCTGCTCTCTGCAATGCCGCACGATTATCCAGAGATAGAACGCCTTGCCGGGCTGTTTTCCCTCGAGGATATCCTCCGCTGCCTGACCCTTATCCAGGAATGCACCGACGGTATCGCGAAGTCCCGCAGCCGCAAGACGCTCGCAGAAATGTGCTTCGTGAAGCTCTGCACAGGGGCGCCAACGGCGGCTCAGACCGCTCAGCTTGCACAGGCGGCTCAGATAGGGCAGGCTGGACAGGTTGGACAGGTCGGAATGGTCGGACAGTCTGGAACGGCTCCGCAGACGGCGCATAACTACCGACAGTTCGAAAGCAAGCCGATGGGAAGCGAGTTCACTCCGATTCCCGATGAAAAGCTCGACCCCAGGCGCGCCGCAACGGTGAACAAGCTACGCGAGATATTCGCGCAGAATGAATCGGCTCCCGCAGAGCCAGCCAAACCGGCCGCTCAGGCTTTTGAGGCTCCGAAACCCGCAGAAGCTCCGAAACCGGTTCAACATGCTCAGCCGTCTCCGGCGGACGAGCTTCCGTTTGATATCGACGGAGCTGTGAAGGCTCCACAGGCTGCGAAGCCCGCTGAAACTCCAAAGCCAGCGCCGAAGAGTAACCCTGTGGAATCCCCCGAGCCCGTACCCGGGAACGAGATACCGTTCGATATTTCCGAGCCGCCCGCTGCTGTGAAAACGCCTGAGCCAGCGAGCCGCAAGCCCGCTGAGGTTCTGAAACCTACAGCCCCGGCACCAACAGCGCCTATAGCGCCGGCAGAGCCGTTTGAAGCTCCCATGCCGGAACTTAACAGCGCTCCTGCGGCTATGGACTTTGATTTCGCACCGCCGCCGGAGGAACCCCCGATGGAGTTCATTCCACAGCGTGAGTTTGCTACAGTCCCCGAGCCTGTAGCGCCCGCTCCGAGACCCGTGCCTGCGGCAGAAACGTCCGCTGTTCCAAAAGCGCACAGCGAAACGAGCGCCGCAAAACCGGTGAAGCAGAAGCCTGAACCGAAGCCTGAGCCTGAATCAAAGCAGGAGCCGAAATCCGCTGAAAAAGCAGGAACCACCGCTTCCGCCGGATACACTAAGCTGGACAGCATAACCCAGCCGGAATGGGAGCAGATAATAGAAAAGGTGTCAAGTCCGCTGTATGCCGCCATGCTTGACGGCTCAACGGCGCTGGTCAACAGCGACGGCGTGCTTGAGATACACACCGGAAATCTCATGCTGCAGGGCATGATAAGCGACGGCTACCAGGATCTCGAAAGGGAGCTTGGCGGGGCTTTCGGGAAGAAAGTCCGTGCGCTGGTGGTCGGCGAAGAACTGGAAAACACAGCCGAGGACAAAGACCTCCCTGTGAAAGAGCTGCTGGATAAAGCACGGCGGCTCAATATAGAAGTTGACATTAAGTGAAAGGATAATTACCGACATGAAAGCAAGATTACCGCAGGGATATCAGAATTCCGCTCCCAACATGAACCAGATGGTCAGAAAGGCACAGAAGATGCAGGAGGACATCGGCAAGATCCAGGAAGAGCTTGCTGTCAAGGAGTTCACAAAGCAGGTAGGAGGCGGAGCGATCGAGCTGGTGATGACCGGCGACAAGCAGCTCAAGTCCGTTACTATCAAGCCGGAGGTCGTTGACCCCGAGGATATCGAGATGCTTCAGGATCTTATCATCAGCGGTGTAAACGAGATTCTCAAGGAAGTTGATGATTACGGCGCAGCTGAGATGGAAAAGGTTACCGGCGGCGTTTCCTTCCCCGGCTTCATCTGATCGCCCACAAGAAAATAATTCACGGGCGGGTCTTTCGGATCCGCCCATTTTATCTGTATGAACGAAAAGATCACAGCAGAACTCGACCTCCCCGGGGTGGGACTTGGCGCGGGAGTTACCGTCGGCTGCCTTCTCGCGTGTTATTCCGAGCCAATGGTTCAGTGCGTATGGCTCTTTATTGCGGCGGCTGTTCTGGCGTTCTCGCTGTTCACAGGGAAACGCAGGTTCCTGGCGGCGGGGCTTCTGCTCGGGCTTGTCAGCATGACGGTCTATCAGACCTGGTACGCCGGGTCGCTTCAGGCGCTCGCAGGGAGCGGGATACGCGCGCAATGTCGCATAATCAGCGTGAATTACTCCAACGATCGTTGGTCGGCAGGAAGAGCGCTGTGCGTCCTTGACGGAAAACCCGCGCTCATAGATATTACGTGTGATTCCGTGCTTGACGTGGGCGATATAATCGACGGCGAACTTCTCCTTGAAACAGCCGAACAGGGAATTTTCACGTTCTCGGACGGCGTTGTGCTTTCCGGCGAGGTAACGGAGCTTCACAGCCGCAGTTCAGATTTCAGCCTGCTGTATCATCTCGGGAATCTCCGCAGCAAAGCCGCTGAGCGGTTCGACAGGATCGGCGGCGACGAAGCGGAGCTATGCAAGGGACTGGTGCTAGGGATCAAGGACGGCTTCTCGTATGAGCTGCGGCGGGATATCCTGCAAAGCGGAGTAAGCTACATGACCGCCGTTTCAGGAGCTCACATCACAATTTTCATTGCTGTTCTCTGCGAGCTTTTCGGTAAGCGCAGGCGCAGACTGACCTCAATTGTTTCATTTGCGGCGGTGCTGCTTATGATGGCGATGTTCGGCTTCTCCGCTTCGGTGGTTCGTTCCGGGATAATGCTTATGATAACGCAGAGCGCACCTCTGTTCTGCCGCAGGACCGATGTCCTGAATTCGCTTTGCGCCGCGCTTCTGCTCATGACGGTATTGACTCCATTCGCTGCGGCTGACCCGGCGCTGCTGATGTCCGCACTGGGCGTTTTCGGAGCCGCTGTCGCCGGACCTGCGCTCAACAGTATCCGCAGATTCGGCTGGGAACGCATCGCGGTTGCTGCAAAGCTCAAGGAAGCCGCCGCGGTATCGCTCTGTGCGATGGTGTGCGTGCTCCCGGTCAGCGTTTCGGCGTTCGGAGGCTTATCCCTCGCGGAGATACCTGCTTCCGTTGCGCTCACGCCGTTCTTTTCAGCGGGTCTGCCGCTTGGCGTGATCTACGCTGTAAGCGGGATTCCTGGACTTATGATCCCGCTTCGGGCGGTTATGAGCTGCTTTCGGAGTATCCTTGGATTTTTCGGCGGCATGAATGGCGCGTGGCTTCCATGTGAAAACCGCTTCGCTGTTCTGGCGGCACTGCTGGCTCCCGTACTGCTGGTGACGTTCATTTACGCCGCTGATCACGCGCGGAAGGCTCTCTTGGCATTCTTGCTGGATATTCTGCTTATGCTGTGTCTGAGTTTCTCAGATATTGCGTCGCGCCAGCGTATTGATTTCGTTTCGGATAGGAATTCCGGTGCGGCGGTGGCTTGCTCGGGGAGAAGCGCGGCTGTCCTGATAAGCGGAAAAAGCGCCTGCACGGAGCAGCTTTTCCGGCTGATGACACGGGAGGGAATCACGCAAATCGGCGTGATAAACGCTCCGCAGCTCGAATTTTCCGAGCTTTCCGGGCTTGAGAAGATGCTCAGGGCGATACCTGCGGAATACGTAATGCTTTCCGATGAATGCCTTACAGCGGCAAAGAAATTGAAGTCCTCCGCGGACGCTGAATTCCTCGCGGCTGAGGACGTTATGGAGATAAGCGGTATCACCATGGCATGCGCTAAATCAGGGAGTGAGATTCCGGCGGATATCGTGTTATACTACGGTTATACGCGCTCCGAGCCGGAGATTTCAGGAGCCGCCGGGCTTGCGCTGTACGCTTCGTCAAGGCAGGAGATTATCCCCGATGGAGCTTTTAATATCCACGACCAGACTTTCAGAATAGATTTAAAATAAGGAGACAATATGGCTGAATTTATATCCGCTCCGCTGGCGCTTGCCGCAGAGCAATTCGCGAAACTGCCGGGAATCGGCATAAAGACGGCGCAGCGCCTTGCGTATTACATGCTTAACCTCCCTCCACACGAGGTCAAGGAGTTTGCAGACGCGCTTGTACGCGCCCGCAATGGAGTACAGCTTTGCAGCTGCTGCCAGAACTTCACCGACCGGGAGGTCTGCGAGATATGCTCCGACGAGCAGCGCGACAAGTCGGTGATATGCGTGGTGGAATCCCCGAAGGACGTTTCAGCGTTTGAGCGCTCCGGCGGCTACGAGGGGGTATACCATGTGCTGCACGGGCTTCTTTCCCCGATGGACGGAGTTTCCGCCGAGGATCTGAAAATCAAGGAGCTTATGGCAAGGCTTACCGATGTGCGCGAGGTCATAATGGCGACCAACCCCACAGTTGAGGGCGAGGCCACCGCAGTATACATCAGCCGGCTTATAAAGCCCATGGGTATCAAGGTGTCGCGGCTTGCTTACGGACTTCCCGCAGGAAGCGCGCTGGAATTCGCGGACGACGTTACGCTCATGAAGGCGCTTGAGAACCGCAGCGTTCTCTGATCTTCACGCAAAAAAAGATCCCGCAGACCGTAACGGCTGCGGGAAAGATAATGTGTAAGTCTGCACGAAAAAAGGAAGGAAAACGTACAGACCCTTGATGAATCAATCATCATAAAAAGGGGAGGTAGGTTATGTGAACGCCGCTTTCGCGGCAGCTTGTCGGCAGGTACCCTAACCTTTAAGGTTTCTGCTGTGATTATATAATACACCCCATGTATGAATTTGGGGTAACGGCTATGTGAAATCATGGTGAAATTCACCAGTGTGTTTTTTCACTAAGCCACAGGAAAAAAGAAAGAGTGATAAAATGAGCAACACCCCGGATAGCGCTAATAACCCGCGCTCAGAGATGTTAGGGAACGCCCCGGTAACTTCCCTGATGATCAAATTTGCCGTGCCAAGCATAATTGCAATGCTGGTTGGCGCGCTGTACAACATAGTGGACCAGCTTTTTATCGGGCAGGCCGTAGGTCAGCTCGGAAACGCAGCCACGAACATCGCTTTTCCGTTTTCGACCTCCTGCCTGTCGCTGGCGCTTCTTTTCGGAATAGGCGGCGCGAGCTGCTTTAACCTCAGCATGGGGCGGGGCGACCGCGAACGCGCTCCGTATTTCGTAGGAAACGCCGTGCTTATGATGCTGATATGCGGCGTTGTGCTGATGGCGGTCACGCAAGTGTTCCTGACGCCGCTGCTGAAGCTGTTCGGCTCGCCGGACGAGGTGCTCCCGCTGGCGCAGGAGTATGTAGGTATCACCGCCTGGGGATTCCCGTTCATGATAATAACCACCGGCGGAGGCCATCTGATGCGCGCCGATGGCAGCCCGCGCATGACCATGCTGTGCAACCTCCTGGGAGCTGTCATCAACACGGTGCTGGACGCAGTATTCGTGCTGGGTCTGGATTGGAAAATGACTGGCGCTGCCTGGGCTACCGTAATAGGGCAGGTGATCTCCGGAACTGTCGCGATCGTGTACCTCACGCGCTATAAGACCGTTCACCTCGGATTAAAGCACCTGCGAATCCGCTGGCAGTACACCGGAAAAATCATAGCCATCGGCATGGCTAGCTGCATTAATCAGCTCGCGATGATGATAGTGCAGATCGTAATGAACAACCTGCTGAAGCACTACGGAGCGCTGTCAGTTTACGGTGAGTATATCCCGATCGCAGTTTCGGGTATCGTAATGAAGGTCAACCAGATAACATTCTCAATCGTTATAGGGCTTGGTCAGGGCGCTCAGCCGGTAATCAGCTTCAACTACGGCGCGCGGAAGTACTCACGTGTGAGAGCGGCGCTGCGTTCCGCAATCACCGTCGGCGCCGGGGTGGCGGTGCTTGCATTTGTGCTGTTCCAGTTGTTCCCGCGGGAGATCATCGCAATCTTCGGCAAAGGCGCCGACGAGTATTTCGAGTTCGGCGTGAAATTCTTCCGGATATTCCTGTTTTTCACCTGGCTCAACTGCCTACAGCCTATCGCTTCCATGTTCTTTACCTCTATCGGTAAATCCTTCAAGGGAGCGTTCCTGTCGCTGACCCGGCAGATACTGTTTCTGCTTCCGCCGCTGATCGTGCTTCCGCTTTTCTGGGGTATCGACGGTATGCTTTGGGCGGGTCCCTTCGCCGACCTGCTATCAGCGGTTGCCGCTATTATCATGATAATTGTGGAGCTTCGCATAATGAAGCGTGAGGAAGCAGATTTTAAAGGTTAAGCAGTTTTTTTATTGACATCCAACATGACGGGCAGGTCTTATACTTGCCCGTTTTTAGATGTGACCTTCAGATAAACTACAAGATTATTCTGCTTCCGCGCTCAATGTGTAATAATTCTGATTCGCTGATTTGAAACTACCTCGTTCAGTGTATCTGTTTAATTCCCCTGAGTTTACTATGTATTTGTTCACCATCACTAAACCTGTTGAAAGATTATCATGCGATATGTCAGTTGCATTTTCCCGGGAAGTATGCTATAATGCTAATGGTTAGGAAACACTAACCGCATGAGAATAGGTCATTGGGAGCCGTTGGACTGGTGCGCAGAACGGCGGCAGCCCGATGAATAGTACCTCCGTAAAACGGAATAATAATGCAAAATACTCCGCAAAGCGGATAAGTAAAAGAGAGGTATACAACATGAACTATCTTGAGATCGAAAATGTCATCGGGCGCGAGATCATCGATTCCCGCGGAAACCCTACCGTTGAAGCTGAAGTATGGCTCGCAGACGGCACCATCGCGCGCGGCGCGGCTCCCAGCGGCGCTTCCACAGGCGAGTTTGAGGCGCTGGAACTTCGCGACGGCGACAAGTCCAGATTCGGCGGCAAGGGCGTTTCCAGGGCTGTGAACAACGTAAACACCGTTATCCGCGAAGCTATCGTCGGCATGGACGCTTCCGATATCTACGCCATTGACAAGGCAATGATCGAAGCAGACGGCACAAAGGGCAAGAGCAAGCTTGGCGCTAATGCTATTCTGGCGGTCTCCATCGCCTGCGCAAGAGCCGCAGCGACCTCCCTCGACATTCCGCTGTACCGCTTCCTCGGCGGCGTTAACGCGAACAGACTTCCGGTTCCGATGATGAACATTCTCAACGGCGGCGCACACGCTGCGAACACCGTGGACGTTCAGGAATTCATGATAATGCCGGTCGGCGCAAAGAGCTTCACCGAGGGTCTGCGCTGGTGCACCGAGGTGTTCCACGCACTGGCTGCGCTGCTCAAGAGCAAGGGGCTTGCGACCTCCGTCGGCGACGAGGGCGGATTCGCTCCTGACCTCGCAAGCGACGAGGAGGCCATCCAGTATATCCTCAGCGCTGTTGAGAAGGCAGGCTACAAGCCCGGCGAGGACATCGTGCTCGCAATGGACGCCGCTTCCTCCGAGTGGAAGAGCGGCGAGAAGGGCAGGTACCACCTGCCCAAGTCCGGCAAGGATTTCACCTCTGCCGAGCTGGTTGCACACTGGGCGCAGCTCTGTGAGAAGTACCCGATCTACTCCATCGAGGACGGACTTGACGAGGAGGACTGGGAAGGCTGGCAGATAATGACCAAGGAACTCGGCGGCAAGGTTCAGCTCGTGGGCGACGACCTGTTCGTTACCAACACCGAGCGCCTTTCCAAGGGAATCGCCCTGGGCTGTGGAAACTCCATTCTCATCAAGCTGAACCAGATCGGCTCCGTATCCGAGACACTGGAAGCGATCAAGATGGCGCACAAGGCGGGTTACACTGCGATAGCCTCCCACCGCTCCGGCGAGACCGAGGATACCACCATCGCCGACCTCGCAGTTGCGCTGAACACTTGCCAGATAAAGACCGGCGCTCCGAGCAGAAGCGAGCGTACCGCGAAGTACAACCAGCTTATCCGCATTGAGGAGCAGCTCGGCGCAAGCGCAGTTTATCCCGGAAAGAACGCGTTCAGCTTCATGAAGTAAACCTTTCCTCTTCTCCATTACAATGAGCCGCACAATTCGTTGTGCGGCTCAGTTTTTATCTGGTCAGCATGTAGAGCAGCGCGTTAACTATCGCGGCAGCGACATTGCTTCCGCCCTTTCTTCCACGGGCGACGATATGCGGAACTCCGGTGCTCATTATAAGTTCCTTGGACTGCACCACGTTCACAAATCCCACCGGCACGCCTATCACGAACGCCGGAGAAAAGTCCCCCGCCGTGATGTGCTCGTACAGCCTGATGAGCGCGGTCGGGGCGTTTCCGCAGGCAAATATCACTGGCTTTCCGAGCTTTGCTGCGCGATCCACCGAAGCAGCCGCCCGGGTAGTCCCGCTGAGTTTCGCCGCCTCGGCGGTCTCCGGGTCTGACATGAAGCACATTGCTTCGCAGCCGAGCTTAGCCAGCGCCGTCTTGTTTATCCCGGCCTTCGCCATGTTGGTGTCCGTGACTATGACCGCGCCGTTTTTCAGCAGCTCCAGCGCGGCGTCGACCGCGTTTTCCGAGAAGCAGAGATTGTCCGCGTAGTCGAAATCGGCGGTGGTGTGGATAACCCGGTACATTACCGGCTTGATTTTCTCCGGGAATTCACGCCCGTGCAGCTCGCTTTCGATGATTTCGAAGCTGCGGCGCTCTATATCCTCCGGGAGGACGTATTCTAGGTTCAAAATTCTATCCCCCTCCGCGCGGCTATACCATGTGTGTATGGGTGCTTCACGCAGTTTATTTCACTGACGTAATCCGCGGCGTCCAGGAAGATTTCCGCAGGTCCGCGCCCGGTTAACACAAGCTCCACAGTGCCCGGCTTCTCCGTCAGGAAGCGCTCCGCAGACGTGCGGTCGAGCAGACCGCAGCGGTACGCCGCATTGAATTCGTCGATTATCAGCATGTCTATCCCGCCGGAGCGCGCCAGCGAGTACCCCTTTTCCAGCATATCATTATGACAAGCTGTGATATCCAGCTTATCCTGCTCCGACATATTCCAGACGAATCCGAAATCCCTCTCGCAGCGCTCCAGGGTTATTCCGGGAATGCTCCGCAGCACGGAAAGCTCCGCAGTGTCGGAGCCTTTAAGAAGCTGAATGATATGCACGCGCATTCCCGCGCCTGCCGCGCGTACTGCAAGCCCGAGCGCCGCAGTGGTCTTGCCCTTTCCGTCGCCGCAGTAAATATGAAGAAAACCCATTATATTCCCTCCCTGAGTATCCTGTATATAAGTTCCATGTCGAGGCTTTCCCGGACGGAATCCGCCAACAGGTCGTACTGCGACTGCTTGTAGGCGCTGCGGTCGACTGCTTTCCCGGTGAATTCCAGGCCTTTTCTTCGGAAAAGCTCCCCCACCAGCCGGGAGCTGACCTCTCCGCTGTCGAAAATCCCATGGACATAGCAGCCGCAGACATTCCCGCACGCGCCGCCCGACGTACCGTCCGTAGTGCCGTCAGGATTGGAGATCAGCGGTTTCCCGGAGATCTCGGTGCGCCCCATGTGGATCTCGTAGCCGGAAAATTCCGCGCCGGAAAGAAATGCGAACGCGCCCTCAATTTGCGCGAATTTCCCGGAGGTGCGGCTCCGGCGCTTTTCGGGAGTGAACACGGTTTTGGCGCGGAGAAGCTCCATGCCGCGCACGGAGCCGCCGCCCTCGGTGTTTTCCGGGTCGGAGACGACGTCCCCGAGAAGCTGATAGCCGCCGCAAATCCCGAAAATGAGCGTCCCGGCGGAAGCCGCCTTTTTCAGCGCGGCTTCAAGTCCGCAGGAGCGCAGCCACATCATGTCAGAGATGGTGCTTTTGGTGCCGGGTATGACGATGAGGTCGGGTTTCCCGAGCTGCTCCGGCTTCGCGGCGTATCGGACGGAAACGCCGCCGTACTGCGAAAAAACGTCCAGGTCGGTGAAGTTCGATATCCTCGGGAGCCGGATTACAGCGATGTCCACAAGACCGGCGGCGCGGTTTTCAAGCTTTGCTGAAAGGCTGTCCTCGTCCTCAATGTCGCAGTGAACGTAGGGCACGACCCCGGCGACCGGCTTTCCGCTGCGCTGTTCGAGTATCTCCACGCCGGAGCGGAAAATGCTGCGGTCTCCGCGAAATTTGTTGACGATTAGCGCTTTTATCATGTCCTGCTCGGACGGTTCCAGCAGCTTCACCGTGCCGATGAGCTGCGCGAAAACTCCGCCCCGGTCGATGTCGCCGACCAGAAGGACCGGGGATTTCGCGAGCCTTGCCATGCCCATATTCACAATGTCATCAGCCTTGAGGTTCAGCTCGGCGGGACTTCCCGCGCCCTCGATCACGATTATGTCGTGCCGCGCGGATAGCTGACCGAACGCGTTCATTATCTGTGGAACGAACTCCCGTTTGCGCCGGAAATACTCCATTGCGCGCATGTTTCCGACCACTTCGCCGTTCACTATCACCTGTGAACCAACGTCGCTTGTGGGCTTGAGGAGTATCGGGTTCATCAGCACGGACGGCTCCGTGCCCGCCGCCTCCGCCTGCATTACCTGGGCGCGCCCCATCTCGAGACCTTCGGCGGTGATGTAGGAATTGAGCGCCATATTCTGCGACTTGAACGGCGCGACGGAGTAGCCGTCCTGCCTGAAAATCCGGCACAGAGCCGCAGCGATAAGGCTTTTTCCGGCGTTGGACATCGTACCCTGGATCATTATTGCTTTAGCTGAATTAAATTTATCCATTCAGCACCTCCCTGAGTGCGGCGAGAAGAAGCGCATTTTCCTCCCGCAGACGAACCGCCGTGCGGAACCAGCCGGGTTCCAGACCGTCGTAATTTTCGCAGTTCCGCAGTGCGATTCCGCGTTGAGAAAGCAGCTTGTCAAGCGGAAGCCCGCAGCGGAACAGTATGAAATTCGCCTCTGACGGCACATATTCCAGCCCGAGGGAGCGCAGACCGTTCTGCATGAATTCCCGCTCAGTGCTGACGACCTCCACGGTTTTTTCAACGTAGCCGTCGAGCCTGAGCGCTTCAATTCCCGCCGCCTGAGCCGGGGTGGAAACGCTCCACGCCTGACCCGTGGAAGCTGCCTTTTCAGCAGCCTCAGGACTGCCGAAAAGCGCGTAGCCAAGCCGTATTCCGGGCATGGCGTAGATCTTCGTGAACGCCTTCAGTATCGCGGAATTATCGGACAGGAACTGACGCGCGGAGCGTTCCCTGCCGCCCTCCACGAAGTCGAGGAAGCATTCGTCGACCACAAGGAAGGTTCCGGTCTCGCGGCATTTCGCGGATATGTGTTCCATAAGCTCCGGCGGGATAGTATGCCCGGTGGGATTATTCGGATTGCACAGAAACAAGATGTCAATATCTGATGTAATATCAGATAGGATATTGCAGGTTAACCGAAAGTCGTTTTCCTGGCTCAGGAAGTGTTGACGTATCGCACAGCCGTACTCCGTAAGAGCCTTTTCGTATTCGCTGAAAGTCGGAGCGCAGACCAGAGCGCGGCGTGGCTTGAATGCCGAAACAATGCGGTATATCATGTCGGCGGCGCCGTTCCCGCAGACTATCCTTCCGGACGGGAACCATTCACTGTCGGATATTGCTCGGATAAGTTCACGGCAGGAGGGGTCGGGGTAGTTCCCGCAGCGCCAGAGGGAGTCAGAGATCTCAAGCAGAACCTCATCGGGAAGCCCCAGCGGATTGATGTTTGCGGAAAAATCGTGTTCTATATGGCGGGAATAAATGTCGCCGCCGTGAGCAAATCTGTTCAAAGAATGCACCCCCATAAAATCGCGCGAAGCCCCGTGCAGAGCGCCAGCATGAGCACTGACGTACAGTACATCAGCCGATTTGCGCGCCGGATATCCTCGTTTTCAATTTCGCGAATGTCGTCCCCGATGAACGGCTTGCGGTGAAGTTCTCCGAAATACCAGGCGTCCCCGGCAAGCCGCACGCGGAGCGCCCCGGCGCATACCGCCTCGGTTTGCGCGGAGTTCGGACTCGCATGTTTTCGGCGGTCGCGGTGCCATATTTTCCACGCATTTCTGATGTCTAATTTAAGTATCCCGGCGGATAGGATCATCAGCAGGGCGGTCAGCCGCGAGGGAATGTAATTCAGCACGTCGTCGAGCTTCGCGGCGAATCTTCCGATGTGCAGGTATTTCTCGCTGGTGTAGCCTATCATGGAGTCCATCGTGTTCGCCGCCTTGTAGAAGAAGCCCAGCGGCGCGCCTCCAAGCCCCATGAAGAGCATTGGCGCGGTTACTCCGTCGGAGGTGTTTTCCGCGACGGTCTCGACTGCGGCGCGGATAATTCCGTTTCGGTCGAGGGGATTAGTGTCCCTTCCGACTATCATTGAAACAGCTTTCCGCGCTTTTTCGGTGTCATTTTCGACGATTGCTTTATAGACCTTCATGCTCTCGTTCCGCAGACAGCGCGCGGCGAGCATATAGTAACAGAGCACGCTCTCCAACACAACACCGAGCCACACATTGAGCTTATAACATAGTACCAGAAATCCCAACGGAATCAAAACAGATGTCAAAAGAACAATTATACTCATAACCACGCCGCCCAGAACAAGCCGTGAGGAGAATCTGCATCTGACCCATTTTTCGAGGATTGAAATAAATCGTCCGATGAGCCGGATAGGGTGAGGAAGCGAGTATGGGTCGCCAAGCAGGCAGTCGAGCAGGAAGCCTGCCAGAAGTGGAATGACAGCAATCAGAATTTTCATATTATCTCCACAACAGATGTCAGATTATTATCATAGAATTCACCGGAAAAGCCGCAGCCGTTCGCACACCTCCAGTCGAAATATCCGCGCCTGGGAACAGCGAATCTTTCCATGACTGCCATGATAGTTCCGCCGTGAACTACGAATGTAATTATGTCCACAGAGTGGTTTTCAGCGACCGCCCGGGCGAATCCGGCGCAGCAGCGCGCACGGAATTCCTCTGGGGATTCCCCGCCGGGAAACGGTAAGTTTCCACCGCTGTCGATCCAGCGCTGATAGTCCGGATCTCCGTTCAGTTCGAGGTAATTTTTCCCCTCGAACGCACCGAAGTCGCACTCCCGCAGCTCGTGCATTATCATAGGTTTAACGCCGGGGTAAATCGCCTGCGCGGTCTGGATACAGCGTTTCATCGGGCTGCAAATCAGTACGCCGTGGGCAGGGTAGCGCCGTCTGCTGAGAGCCTTCATGCCCGCACTGCAAAGCGGTTCGTCAGTGGTTCCGATGTAGCGTGATTCTAGGTTTCCGGAGGTCTGACCGTGGCGTATCAGGTTGATTTTCACGGAAGCTCCCCCTTTATTGCAGTGGGGATTCCGCAGCACATTCTGACCACAAGGTCGGAAAATCCTGCCGCCGCACAGCATGCTCTGCCGGTTTCCTCTCTCCATATTCGGTCTGATTTCTCCATTGGAATTATCCCGCTTCCGATTTCATTTGTTATTATGATCAAATCCGGGTTTTCCAGGTGAATCGTTCTTGTAAGTGCGGCTCCGTCGTTGGTTCCGAAGCGCTTCACGAGGAGTTGGAAATTTCTAATCGCCCGGCAGGCGAATACTTGTTCCAGAGAACACTCCGCACCGTCAATTATATCCGTGGATTTAATGTTGAATTTTTTTATTGCAAATTCCGTTTTTCCGGAGTACGCTCCGCCTGTTATCAGTGTCATAATACCTCCTGAATTTTTGCTGCGATAAGTCCTGCGGCAACCGCCGCGCCAAGCTGTGAAATTTCACATATCTGTAGGAAATGTCCCTCGGTATCGCCTGTAATTCCGCCGAAATTTTTGTACGCTGAAATCCGGTAACAGATCAAGGAGATCAGAGCTGCTGCGGCTGAAGAAAGTCCGCATATAGGGTCGCTGATGAACATTCCAGCTATTGAAGCACATGCAAAGAATGCTAAAAATATAATTGAGTTTCGCTTATGAGCAGGTTTAACGAAGCTCTGGAGTGTTCCATCTTTTTTTGCACATTTAAAAGTCACCGCTGCAAACCCGCTGAGCGTCCTTGAAAGCACAAAACCGCACGCAGGAATTATAGCCGCGCGAACACCATCAATCTCGGTAAACAAGCCAAATTGGAGGATAAAATACAGTACAGTGAAAATAACTGCGAATGAGCCGACATGCGGGTCGCTCATTATTTCGAGCTTTTTTTCACGCGGCGCGTAGGACGATTTCGCGTCGGTAACGTCGCTGAATCCGTCGGCGTGGATCCCGCCGGTTACCGCAATTGGGATAAGACAGCAAACCGCAGCATAGAGCCATTTTCCGATGTCAAGCAAGTCGCTTATTAATGTCCAAACAACTAGCAATGCGCCTATTATTGCTCCGACCAATGGGAACAGCGCCAGCGAGTAACGGCGATTATCCTCATTCCATTCGACCTGTGGCATTGGAATACGCGAGTACATAAGAAACGTACATGCGAGAGATTTAATAAATGTCATTATATTGTGCCTTTCAGTAGTAGGGGAATTCCGCAAACACATTCGATTACAACGTCTGCGAACTGAGCCGCAGCATTGTTTAATTGGCTCATGATCCGAATATATTTTGTAGTCCCGGAAGGGTATTCCAGACCGTCAGAAGCAACTTCGTTTGTGACTACGACAAGCTTTTCTACCTGCTCTGAAAGCGATTTCAGACCTCTTAGTATTTTTTCTGATGGGTCTGTAATTTCTTCTTGTGTAAACATCTCGTTCGCACATAGCGTGGTCAGGCACTCTAAAAGCGCACATGAGCCTGTGCTTTCGCATGGCATAACCAACGTGTCAATATTGTGCGATCGTTCAATTGTTATAAACCCTTTTCCCTGGCGCATTACTCGGTGTCGTTCAATAGCTTTTTTCGCTTCATCGCCAAAAGGTTCCATCGCGGCAATATAGAACTTATCTCCCTCAAAACCGTCCAAAATTGCTTCTGCGGCGGCGGATTTCCCGCACTTTGAGCCTCCGGTAATCAGTATCATCATTTGAGTTCCTTATACCTTTCCATATTCATTTCATCAAAGCGATGTGCACCGTTGTAGACCGCCAGTGCGCCGTCAAGCAAAGGCAGCAGCATGATACCACCAGTGCCTTCACCAAGGTGGAACCCCGCGTTGATAGGCGCCTTCAGTCCTAGTTTTTCGAGAAGCAGTCTTGCTGAGGGTTCATTTGAAACATGCGATGGAAGCATGAAATCACGACAGCCGGGTGAGATCATCTCTGCTAGACATGCAGAAACTGCCGAAATTACCCCGTCGATCACAATGGGGATTCCGCATTCTGCTCCTCCAAGGAACAATCCGGTCATTCCGGCAATGTCAAATCCGCCGAGTTTTGAAAGAACGTCAATGGGGTCGGTCGGGTCAGGTTTGTTGAGTTTAATGGCGCGATGAATCGCTGCAATTTTTCTTGACATTCCGCTGCTGTCCAGACCAGCACCGCGCCCAGTAGTTATTTCAGCAGGAATACCAAGGATTACTGAAGCGATTGCGGCTGAAGTTGTGGTATTTCCGATACCCATTTCACCAGTTATTATTATGTCCGTGCCGTTTCTGCATAGATCGTAAACGATCTCAATTCCATTGCTGATTGACTTTCTTGCCTGTGAAGGGTCCATTGCAGGACCTTTGGCAATGGACCTTGTGCCGTATGCGATCTTTTTGTTAATAATATTAGAGCAATAAATGTCAGAATCTATACCGATATCAACAGTGAGAATTTCAGTGGAAAATTGATTTGCAAGCATATTCACACTGGATCTTCCCGCAGCGATTTCTTTTGCTACCTGTGCTGTAACTCTGCTGTCAGACTGGCTGACGCCTTCAGAAACGACCCCATTGTCTGCGCACATTATTACTGCGGTTCTGTGGGTGATCGACACATCTTCAGTTCTTTGGATGCCTGCAATTTTTGATACCATATCTTCAAGCAGACCCAAACCGCCGAGAGGTTTTGCAATTGAGTTCCATCGAAGTTTAGATTTCAATACAGATGTATTATCAAATGTCATTATTATCTCCGTATTTATGGCAGGCTTCTACAAATCTTAAAGCCGCGGATAAGTTTGCATAAAAATATAAATGGGGGAATCCTGCATACATATTCTCTTTCGCGTGTACGCAATCCCACTGTTTACCGGAACTTTCCTTAACAGCCTTGAACCCGCTTCCGCAGTTTTCGCTGTCCCAGTAATGGAACTCATGCGCGAGCAATTCTTCATTTTTATTGCAAAGCAGGTTGTTTTCTTTTGCATATAATCTAACATACCCAAATCGCTGCAATTTCGCTGTAGGAAAAGCTTTGCCGGGTATTACTCCCACCATAGGATAAGTATGTTTGTCATCAATTGCAAGAGTATCGTGTAAATACATAAAACCGCCGCACTCGGCAATTATTGGCAATCCACTTTTGATTTTTTCCTTTATTGATTGCATCATGCTTCGGTTTTCAGACAATTTTTCGGCAAATAACTCAGGATAACCACCGAAAAGCATTAGACCGTTTATCCCGTCTGGAGTTTTTTCATCGTTAATTGGGGAAAAATATATAATTTCTGCACCTAGATGCTCCAGAAATCGTATATTGTCGCGGTATATAAATGAGAAAGCAGCGTCTCGTGCAACCGCAATCCTGACGCCATGAAAGCGTTTTGCAGGCATTTCTGCAAGGTCGGTCAATTGACGACTTTCCGATAATTCAAGCATTCTGCTGATGTTAATATATTGTTCCGCTTTCCCGGCTAATAATTGTGTTTTCTGTTTTAATTCGCACACTCCTTCTGGGGTTACAAGCCCAAGTTTTCGGCTTTCCAGTGCGCATTCCGGTGAGTTGGGAAAATACCCTAGGAACTCTGTACCAGCTTCGTTGCAGAGTGCTTTTATTTCGTCAACAAGTTGAGGTGGGAGCCTGTTAAAAATAAAACCGACAATATTATTCGGTGTGCGGAAATTCAGGAAACCACTGATGACAGCGCCAATTGAAGTGCTCATTCCTTTACAATCTACAACGAGAACGACCGGGCAGTCTACGTCAAGCGAGACCGCATGGGAGCTTGCTTTTCCACAAACACCGTCGTAAAATCCCATTACACCCTCAATTAATGAAATGTCAGAATCTGAACTTCCATCAGTGAGAATTCTGCGAAGCATTTTTCCTTCGCAGAACCAGGCGTCGAGGTTGTGAGGGTCAGCTCCGATTACGCTTTCGTGAAACATCGGGTCTATGTAGTCTGGACCGCATTTGAATGCTGAGACCCGCATTCTGCGATTGACAAGCGCTTGCATGACAGCGCATGAAATAGTAGTTTTTCCACAGCCGCTGTTTGTTCCGGCAATCATTAATCTTTGCATTTGGGGTCTCCTCTAATTATAAAAACGGGGTTTTGTGCCGACAGCATTGTATGACCTGCAATTTGTTTTGTTCTTGTTATTGACGCTTGTGTAATTGCGACATTAAAATCGTGCTCGGATAATCCGTTCATCGCCTCGTAAATTGTTTCAAGCGATACGGCAGTTATTAATATAATTACTTTTGGATTTCTTCTGATTGCCGTTGAAATAATATCCTGTAGGTTTCCCTTCGAACCGCCAATAAAAATCTTATCCGGCGTCAAAAAATGTTCAGTGATTTCGGGCGCGGAACCTAATGAGATGTCAATATTATCACAGCGGAATTTTAAGGCGTTTTGTTTTGTGAGTTCAATAGCTTCTGGATTTAAGTCGATTGAGTAAACAGTTCCTTTGTAGCATTGCAAAGCCATTTCTACAGATACTGAACCGGTTCCGCAGCCGATATCCCATACGATATCTGATGGCGCGATTCCAAGTTTTGAGATCACTAGTGAGCGAATTTCTGATTTTGTCATCGGGACTTTTCCGCGTATAAATTCCTCGTCAGGAATCCCACTTCTTATGTGGGTTTCCGGATATGAATTTTCGGTCATCATTACGGATAACTTGTTTATTTCAATTTCAATAAAATCTTGAGCTGTTCCCTTTAAAATGCGCTCTTGCGGGTATCCTAACATTTCTCCGATGTAAACATGAATATCGCCCATACCATATTTACAAAGCCGCTTGCAGATGTCTTGAACCGTAATTTTTCCGCCGAGAAGGAAAAAGCAGCGGCGATTCATTGCAGCAATCCTTACGACATTCGCAGTTTCGCCGTGGAGGTTCACCGTTGGTATGTCCTGCCATGGGATTTGTAATTTTCCACAGAAGTATACCGGCGAGGATATTCCATTGATTATTTCCGTTTCGACGCCTTCAGGAAGCGCTTTCAGGAGATTCTCTGTACCGCTGAAGTATCCACAGTCGCCGGACATAAGCACGGCATAAGTGTCGAAACTTGTTGACATTACATAATCACTTATTTCAGAGCTGTCCCAGCTAGTTAATTTGTTTTTAGAAATGTCGGAAAATGGCTTCAACATGCGCTCTGCGCCGATAAGACAATCTGCAGAGTCAATTGCTTCCTGAGCTTGTTGGGTTAGAGTTTGTCGGCCTTCCATTCCGATCCCGACTATATATACTTTTTTCATTTAAACTCCGTTTCAAGTAAACGTTCGATCTGGGTGAGCGGCTTTCCTATTTCTGCTGGTCTTCGAAGAGTAAGAAGCTCTGCGCCGCATAATGAAGCGGCTTCCGCCTTTTCCGGAAATCCACCAGCCTCGCCGCTTTCCTTGGTTACGAGAATTTCAGCTTCTGACTTTTTTAGGTGCTCAATATTCTGTTGAACAGTAAATGGTCCCTTTTCTAAAATAACATTTTCTGCGTGGAATCCCAGATCAGCACATCGCTTTGCAGCGCCGTTTGCTGGAAGTATTCTGACTGTAAGCCGAGATTGAAAATCACGTACTTTCGTGTATTCTGAAAGTGAATTCCCTCCGGTTGTAATCAGAGCTTTTCTGTCATCGTGGTTCAGGTATTCAACAATTTCTGAAATGCTGTTGAAAAGTTTTCCTTGAGGTACGGTCTCTTCATCGCGTACTAATCTGATATAACGCAATCCAGCCTCGTCACAAGCGGTTCTGAGGTTCGCTGAGACTTTTTGCGCGAATGGGTGCGTTGCGTCAATAACAATGGAGAAATCGTCCGTTTTGAGTAATAAGGACATCTGCGTGCTGTCAAGATTTCCAATAAGTTCACGTATAAAATCTGACCGTGGAAGAAGCTCCGCGCCATAGTCCGTGGTAACTGAGACTGCCGCCCGGATTCCCTTAGCCGCACAGAATTCCGCGAGGAGCCTTCCCTCCGTTGTTCCCCCGAAAATAAGCACTTCAGACATTTTTGTATCCCCTCGGCGTAACCATTTTACCATTGATGTTCCGCGTAGAACTGCTCCCGATAAATACGGTGCAGAACATATCAACAGGTGTGCCACGTAATTCTGAAAGTGTCAGAATTTTGCTTGAACATTCATCGCGCCCGATGTTCCTCGCGATACCGCATATCGTATCGGGTGATTTCTGCTCCAGCAGAATTTCGCAGGCGCGCCTGAGATAGTCCGCACGTTTATGCGACGACGGGTTATACAGAGCCACCGCAAAATCCCCGTAAGCCGCAGCGCGAAGCCGTTTTTCGATGACATCCCAGGGAGTGAGCAGGTCGGAAAGGCTGATCACTGCAAAATCATGTCCCAGCGGAGCGCCAAGGAGCGCCCCGCCGCTGAGCGCGGCAGTAACTCCAGGAACGATCTCAATGTCAATATTCGTGTAATTTTCTGATAGTTCCAGCGCAAGGCCTGCCATGCCGTAAACTCCGCTGTCGCCGCTGCAAATCAGCGCAACCGTTTTCCCGTTCTGAGCCTCTGAAAGTGCGAGATTAACGCGCTCAGCCTCGCTTTTCATACCAGTAGAGAGGTAGTTCTTTTCAGGGAAAATGCTGCGCAGAAGCTCCACGTACAGCGTGTAGCCGACCACGATGTCGCTGGCTTGTATTGCGGACTGCGCGTCGAGGGTCATTCCTCCGGCGTTTCCGGCGCCGGTGCCGACTATGTAAAGTTTCATTGCTACTTACGGCTGAAGTCGATCAGCACTTTCCTTTCCGCCGCCGCGAGCGTGACCCCGCAGCCGGCTTGTTTCCTTATGATGAGCGTATTTCCGCCAACTGAGGCGCTGCGTTCGCAAACGTTGTCAACTCCGACAGTGCTCTGCACGAATTCCGACATTGAAAAGCTGCCTTTGATTTCAGCGAGCTGTTCCGCTGTGTATATTTTAAGCGGAACTTTCAGCTCCTGGCAGAGCCTGAGTATACACGGTTCGTTAGCTTTGCGGTCGATCGTTGCGACCTCGCATACACGAGTTAATTGCATTTCCGTGAGGTTCTGACGAACAAGCGACGTCAATGCGGAAAACTCCGCGCCTTTCCTGCTTCCGACCCCGAGCACAATGTTCTTCGGGATCATATTCAGCGTAATCCCGAACGGCTTCGCGGACATATCCCGTGAAATGCAGATTCCGTATTTCCCGGAATCCGCGCGAACAACATCGGACGGAATATTAACGCACTCGATGTCAGAAATCAGACCTATTTTCTCTCCGCGTAGCACCGCCGACGCGAGTTCCTTTGCGGCTGAAAAATCCTTGAAAATCAGACCGTTTGCCGCCGCGAAGCAGTCCGGCGAAAACCTTCCTCCGGCGTCGGTTGCGGTGGTTATGACCGGCTGTGCTCCGACCGCTTCCGCTATTATTTCGGTCATCCTGTTTGCACCGCCGAGGTGGCCGGAGAGCAGCGACACCGCGAATTCCCCGCAGTCATCGAACACCACGACCGCCGGGTCGGTCTGTTTCGATTTTATCAGCGGCGCGACCGCCCGGACCGCAATGCCGCAGGCGCAGACGAATACTACCGCGCCACATTCCGGGAACACCTCCGCTGTTTTCTGCGCCAGGTTCGCGAATGGCTCCGCGCCGTCGGCGGGGTACCTTTCAAAGCAGAACCGCGTGACATCCCAACCATCCGGAAACGCCTTCGCAATGCGCTTCGAAAGCTCCGCTCCCCGCCGAGTGACCGAAAAAACCGCCGCCCTCATGTGCTCTCCCTCGCCCTGCGGAATTCCGTGGAAAATCCGCTGTCGTAGAGCCTTGAAAGCTCGTAGCTGTCACCGAGAAACTCTCCGACGGTTATCAGCGCGGTTTTGTGAATGTCATATTTTGAGGCTGTTTCTGCGAGCGTACCAACGGTGCAGCGGCAGACTTTTTCGTCCTGCCAGCTTGCCTTGTAAACTATCGCGGCGGGAGTATCCGTGGAGTAACCGCCGCTTATCAGCCGCGCGGAAAGCTCCTCCAGCATGCCCGTGCTGAGGAAAATCACCATCGTGGAGCCGTGCTCCGCGAGGGATTCGATGCTTTCGCGCTCCGGAACCGGAGTGCGCCCCGCCATGCGCGTGATTATCACCGTCTGGCTGACCGCAGGGAGGGTGTACTCCGCCCGGAGAGCCGCAGCAGCTCCGCAGAAGCTGCTTACGCCGGGGCAGACCGCGTAGCTGATACCCAGCCCGTCCAGCCTGCTCATCTGTTCGCGGATAGCGCCGTAGAGGCTCGGGTCGCCGGTGTGGAGTCTTACAATGCGCTTCCCGGCAGATTCCGCCGCGGACATCACGGATATCACCTCGTCAAGGGTCATCAGCGCGCTGTTGTGGATTTCGCAGCCCGGTTTCGCGTATTCCAGAAGCTCCGGATTTACCAGCGAGCCTGCGTAAATTATGACATCTGCCTGCTGTATCAGCTTAAGCCCGCGAAGGGTTATAAGATCCTTTGCGCCGCAGCCTGCTCCCACGAAATCAACCATTGTATTCCTCCGAAATCCTTTCAATAAGCCCGTCGGCGGAGGGCGTTCTCACCAGTATCCCGAACTTGTCGGAGAACATCACCGCACCGATTGGGACGCTGCTTTTCACCTTCGCTGCGAGGTAATATTCCGCACGCTTTCCGAGTATCTCCATCGACTTTTCCAGCGCTCCGGCGTCTTGCAGCAGGGAGACTGCCGCGTCCACGGTGACGCACCCGGTTATTTTTTTCAGGGTATCGACGTCTGCACCGGCGAGCAGTCCGCAGGTGACCAGGACTTCCATTCTGCCGTCTGCCTGGGCGGAATGAGTGTTCATTATCCCCGCGCCGAGCTTTGCCATCTTGCCGATGTGTCCGATTATCAGGATACGCTCGAAACCGTATTCCAGTGCGGCTTCTATCGCTTCGCCGATGAAGTTGCTGCATGTAACGCAGCGGTCGAGGGCGAAGGGCATGTTCCGCTGAATGAAGCTCTGGCTGTAGTTGCCGAGGGTCAGCAGGAGGCTGCGGCAGCCCTCTTCGCGGCGCATTCGCTCCTCAAGCCGGATAGTGTCCACCAGCGCGGAATTGCTCATCGGCTCGACTATCCCGGTGGTTCCGATTATGGAGATACCGCCCTCTATGCCCATTCGCGGGTTGTACGTTCTGGAAGCCAGCTCAGCGCCATTCGGCACGGAAACAACAATGCGGAATCCTCCGTGATAGTCGCATGTCTCCGCAATATCCGAGACCGCCGCGGCTATCATCTTTCGCGGCACGGAGTTGATCGCGGCAGCCCCCGGCGGCTGGTCGAGACCGGGCTTTGTTACCCTTCCGATACCCTCGCCGCCGTCGATGGAGATACCGTCTTCTGTAAGCTCCACCCGGGCGCAGACTTCGATTCCGTTTGTGATGTCCGGGTCGTCGCCGCTGTCCTTTATAACAGAGCACAGCGCGGAATTCCCGGAGATCTTGCAGCCTGCGACCGGGATATCAAGGGTTATTCCCTTCGGCGTAGGAAGCTCCACGCGTTCTGGCGGAGCTCCCGTCAGCAGAGCCTCTGCCGCCGCCAAGGAAGCCGCCGCAGCGCAGCTTCCCGTGGTATAGCCGCAGCGGAGTTTTTCGCCTGACTTATATACGAATCTGTCCAAATTTACCCCCGAAAATAAAAAAGCCGTATGCCTCCGCACACGGTGAAAAGTACGCAAAAAGCAGCCGGACGCCGCCCGGCCTTCTTGCGCATCTCCGTCGTTCGCAGAGCTGCGCGGAACATAAATGTCGGCAGGTATTCCGGCTCGGAATTAACGCCTTGCCTCCGCCTTCCCGGTTTCCCAGTGGCTGCATTGCGCGTGGAGAAAAGCTGTTCCTTACGGCAGCGTGACTGCACAGGTCTTGCACCTGTTTCCCTATTATCTCCCCTCCCGGGGAGCACCGACAGTCCCATCTTTTTTATTTTACTCCATATTCCGCGTAAATTCAACCGCTTTTGCTAATAAAATTATCCTATATCCAGCTATAATTTTTGGTTATATTCCCTAATAACGGTGGGAGATATCATCACCAAACCCGGGAATCCACAGGCGGGATTATTTGTGCAAAGATACAAAATTGCGGCAAAGGTCTTGCAAATAATTATTTTCGTGGTATAATTCATTTTGGCTGATTGTATACGAAGCCTCCGCGCTATTCCGGATACCGCGCGGCATAAAATCTAAAATTGAATAAGTAAGGCGGTGCCGCAGCATGAGCAATCATGACTGAGGGTAAAAGGGAAGCAGGTGCGAATCCTGCACGATCTCGTCACTGTATCAGGGGAGCAGAAGCCACGAAGTTCTTCTTCAGCCACTGGGAAACCGGGAAGGCGGTATTCTGCGATGATCCTCAAGCCAGGAAACCTGCCGTCTGAATGTACAGGGATAGGATCCCGGATCACGAGGTATTGGTCGTACGATTTTCCGGCGCCGTTTGATGCGCCTGTTTTGTCGTGCCCTTTTCCTTTGGAAGAGGGCTTTTTTAATGCACCTGTTCCGCGTGTTCCATAAAGAAAGGAACACAACATGAAATCATCTAAGCTCATTCTTGCGGCAGTTCTCGCTGCTGCTACCGCGCTCACCGGCTGCTCTGCAAACACAACTTCCTCCGAGAGCAGCGCTTCCGAGTCCGTTAATTCCTCCGCTGCTTCCACCGCTGAGAGCGTTCCCGCAGAGGACTCCACCGCTTCCACCGCGCAGGCAGCTGCTACCGCTGAAGCTGGCACAGCCGCTGCGACCGCAGAGGCAGAGGACGACGAGGACTACAACACCGGCGACGCTTCCCTCGATAATCCGAGAAACCAGGACGGCATCGGCGATAACGAGCTGCTCGTGCTGAGCTTCGGCACCAGCTTCAACGACAGCCGCCGCCTGACCATCGGCGCCATTGAGAACGATCTCGAGACCGCATTCCCGGATTACTCCGTAAGAAGAGGCTTCACCGCCAATATCGTAATCGACCACGTAAACAGACGTGACGGCGAGAAGATCGACGACATCGGCGAATCCCTCGACAGAGCAGCAGCAAACGGCGTAAAGAACCTCGTAGTACAGCCCACTCATCTGATGAACGGTCTTGAGTACGACGAGCTCTGCGGCAAGATCGCGGATTATTCCGACGCATTCGAGAAGGTTGTTATCGGCGACCCGCTGCTCACCACCGACGAGGATTTCCAGACCGTTGCGGACGCTATCGTTGACTGGACAAAGGACTACGACGACGGCGAGACCGCTATCGTATTCATGGGTCACGGCACCGAGGCTGAGTCTAACGCGGTTTACCAGAAGATGCAGGATCTGCTGACCAGCGGCGGACACACCAACTACTTCGTTGGCACCGTTGAAGCTTCTCCCTCCCTTGACGACGTAATTGCCGCTGTAAAGGCAGGCGAATACAAGAAGGTAGTCCTTGAGCCGCTGATGGTAGTTGCAGGCGACCACGCAAACAACGACATGGCAGGCGACGAGGACGACAGCTGGAAGTCCGCGTTCGAGAAGGAAGGCTACGAAGTAACCTGCCTGCTTCGCGGTCTCGGCGAGAATGAGACCATCAGACAGCTCTATGTTGCACATGCACAGGCTGCCGTAAACGCTATTGCACAGTAATTTTCTTCGTTTCCCCTCAAAATATACTTATAGGGCGGCAGGCTTTACCTGCCGCCTGAGACCGTCGAAAAAGTCCCGTTGGGACTTTTCCGCCGAACATCCGCGCCGCGCGCACGGTTTGTCGGCAAAGCCGACAAACCGCACACTTGCGCGGATAGAAGTGTTTTTTGCCTCGGCAGAGCTGAGGCAAAAAATGGATCTTAAAAGCCCGCTTCGCGGGCAATATCGATTTTTTAGACGAACTAGGGCGGCAGGCTTTACCTGCCGCCTTTCGGAGATTTATAAAGATGAAAAAATACATATCAATTTTAGCTGTAGCTGCCGTTCTCATGCTTTCCGGCTGCACTTCCGGCTGCACTTCCGGTTCCGTAGTTACGGAAGTTTCAAACGCTTCGAACGCTTCTGAGGTTTCGGAGACTTCCGCGGCTTCACAGGACGCGGAGGGCACCTCCGAGGGCGCTCCGGAAGCTCCGCAGGGCGCGGGAACTCCGCTGACCGCTGCGGATATCCGGGACGGAAGCTACGAGATAACGGTGGATTCAAGCTCTACAATGTTCAACATCACAAAGTGCACGCTGAACGTTTCCGACGGCAAGATGACCGCCGTTATGACCATGCACGGCAAGGGGTACCTGTACCTCTTTATGGGCAAGGGCGACGATGCGGTGGAATCCGGCTATATCCCATTCGTGGAGGACCCCGAAGGCGCTCATACGTTCACAGTTCCGGTGGAGACTCTCGACGTTCCGGTCGACTGCGCCGCATTCAGCAAGAACCGCGAGAAGTGGTACGACCGCACGCTTGTGTTCCGCTCAGACCTTATCCCGGCGGAGTGCTTCGCGGATGGCGTGCTGAAAACTCCCGCGTCGCTGGGGCTTTCCGACGGTGAATACACCGTGGACGTAACGCTCTCCGGCGGCTCGGGGAGGGCTTCGGTGCAGTCCCCGGCGAAGCTCACGGTTTCCGGCGGCGCGGCGTCCGCCGAGGTTGTCTGGAGCAGCTCGAATTACGACTACATGCGTATCGGCGAGGAAAAATTCCTTCCGGTGAACACCGAGGGGAATTCCACTTTCGTTATTCCGGTCTCCTGTTTCGACCGTGAAATTACGGTTTACGCCGACACCATCGCAATGAGCGAGCCGCACGAGATAGAGTACAGGCTGACGTTCGACTCAGCTTCGGTCAAGTGACGGCGGGGCTGCGTAAGACCGCCGCGCTGCTTGCCCTGGCGGTGATGTTCACGGGCTGTTCCGCACCGGCTGAAAGCGAATCCGGAGCCGCGCTGCCCGATGTAGTCGGCAGCATGGATATCCGGTACGCGGAGCAGTTTTCAGTGGATTACCTCGCGGACGGCTCCGCGCTGGCAGAGGTCGCGGACGGGCGGCGGTACCTGATAATTCCCGATGGGGGAGAGGTTCCGGAGCAGCTCCCGGAGGACGTCACGGTTATATCCCAGCCGGAGAATATCTACCTTGCTTCGTCCTCCTCGATGGACCTTTTCAGCAGCCTTGACTGCCTTGGCGATATTCTTGCAAGCTCCACGCCGGAAAGCGGCTGGAAGCTCCCTGAGATAGCGCAGGCGATGGCAGACGAGGATATCCTCTACGCCGGGAAATACTCCTCACCGGATATCGAGCTGCTGATGTCCGAGGGCTGCGACCTCGCAATCGAAAACATGATGATCTACCACAGCCCGAAAACCGCAGAGCAGATAGAATCCTGCGGCATTCCGGTGTTCATCGAGCGCTCAAGCGCCGAATCCCACCCGCTGGGGCGGCTGGAGTGGGTCAGGCTGTACGGGCTGATGCTCGGGAAATCCGACGAGGCGGAGAAGTTCTTCAGCGAGAAATGCAGCCTGCTTGACGAGGTGACGTCCCGGGAGAGCACCGGCTGCACGGCGGCGTTTTTCTACATTTCGTCGAACGGCAGCGCGGTGGTGCGCAAGCCCGGCGACTACATCTCAAAGATGATAGAGCTTGCGGGGGGAAAATACGTTTTCACCGCCGGAGACCTCAACGTTGACGAAAACGCGCTGTCCTCGGCGAACATACAGTTCGAGGCGTTCTACGCGCTGGCGAAGGACGCGGACTGCCTTATCTACAACGGCACGGTGGACGGCGGCGTTGATACGCTCGCGCAGCTTACCGCGAAGAATCCGCTGCTGGCGGACTTCCGCGCGGTTCAGACCGGCAATGTCTGGTGCACCAACGCTACGGTGTTCCAGCAGACCTCCGCGGTGGCGGAAATGACCGGGGAACTCCACCGGATATTTGCCGGGGAAGAGGGCGGCTGCGCGTTTTTCCGAAGGCTGAGCTGATCGAAAGGAGCGCCGAATGGAACAGACAAACCGTGCGGCTAAGATCAACCGCACTACACGCTGCGCCGTATGCTATGCGGCGCTCCTGCTGCTGACTCTCGCGCTCGGAGCGGCGGGACTGCGCTTCGGCAGCGTAAAGATCACCGCGCAGGAGATAATTTCAGCTCTGGGCGGGGAGAAGTCCACGGCGGCGGATATCATCATGATAAGCCGGCTTCCGCGGGTCATTGCGGCGACGGTGTTAGGCGGAGCGCTTGCGGTTTCCGGCTACCTGCTGCAAACCTTCTTCGCGAATCCAATCGCCGGACCGTTCGTTCTGGGGATCTCCTCCGGCGCGAAGCTGACCGTTGCACTGGCGATGATAGTTTTCCTGGGAAACGGCATGACGCTGGATTCCGCAGGGCTTATCATCGCGGCGTTTGTCGGCTCGCTGCTTTCGCTGGGGCTGATAATCCCGGTATCCGGCAGGGCGCAGAAGAACTATATGCTCATCGTCTGCGGAATAATGATAGGCTACATCTGCTCGGCCGTGACCGAGTTCGTCGTGACCTTCGCGGACGATTCCAACATCGTGAACCTGCACAATTGGTCGATGGGAAGCTTCTCCGGCATAGGCATGGACGAAGCCGGAGTGATGTCCGCAGTGGTGCTGGCGGCGATGGTGCCGACATTCCTGCTGTCGAAGCAGATAGGCGCGTATCAGCTCGGGGAGGCGTACGCGCGCAATTCCGGCGTGAATATCCGGTGGTTCAGGCTGGCGGTGATACTGCTGTCGAGCCTGCTCTCCGCCTGCGTTACGGCGTTCGCGGGGCCAGTGTCCTTCGTGGGGATTGCGGTTCCGCATGTCGTGAAGCGAATGCTCGGCACCGCAAATCCGCGTGTGATAATCCCGGCGGCGTTCCTAGGCGGAGCCTGCTTCTGCCTGCTGTGCGACCTCATAGCGCGGACGCTATTCGCGCCGACTGAGCTAAGCATAGGCTCGGTGACGGCGGTTCTGGGCGCACCGGTGGTCATATTTATAATGATGTCCCGGAAGAAGTGAACGGAGGTGCGGCATGGGCAGTATATTCAGAACCGAGGGGCTATCCGCGGGCTACGGCAGGAAGGTAGTGCTGAGCGGCGCGGAGATAACCGCCGAGCGCGGCAGGATAACCACGCTGATAGGACCAAACGGCTGCGGGAAATCCACGCTGCTGCGAACCGCCGCGAAGCAGCTCGAGCCGCTTGCGGGGACGGTGTTCATCAGCGGAAAGAGCCTTCGCGAAACCGGCGCGAACGAGCTTGCAAGGAAGCTTTCAATACTGCTGACTGAGCGGGTCTCGCCGGAGCTCATGACCTGCCGCGACGTGGTGGAATCCGGACGGTACCCGTACACCGGGCGGCTCGGGATACTCTCTGAGGCGGACAGGGAAGCGGTGGACGAGGCGATGGCGCTGACCTCCACAACGGAGCTTTCCGGAGTGGATTTCGCTCAGATAAGCGACGGACAGCGGCAGCGGGTAATGCTGGCGCGGGCGATGTCCCAGCAGCCGGAGCTGCTTATCCTGGACGAGCCGACCTCCTACCTGGATATCCGGCATAAGCTGGAGCTACTGAACACACTGAAAAAACTGGTGCGCGAGAAGAACACAGCGGTTCTGATGTCGCTGCACGAGCTTGACCTTGCGCTGCGGGTTTCTGACAAAATAGTGTGTATCGACGGCGGGAAGGTCGGGCGCGTTGGGACTCCGGAGGAGATATTCTCCGGCGGATACATCAGCGCGCTGTACGGCATCAGCGAAGTCTGCTTCTGCGAGAGCAGCGGCTGCGCGGAGCTTGAAAAGCCCGCCGGAGCGCCGGAGGTGTTCGTGATATCCGGCGGCGGGAACAGCGGCGGAGTATTCCGCAGGCTCCAGCGGGCTGGGACTCCGTTTGCGGCGGGGATAATTCCCGCGAACGATATCGACCTTCCGGCGGCGAGGGCGCTGGCGGCGGAGGTAATATCCCGCCCGGCGTTCAGCGAGGCTTCGCAGGAGGCTGTGCAGCGCGGATTGCGGCTCGTCGGGGAGTGCGGCGGCGTTATCTGCTGCCCCGGGAGCTGCGGCGCGCTGAACCCGGAAAACTCCGAACTGCTGAGCTGCGCCCGGCGGCTCGGGAAGCTCATCAGTGACGCGTGAGCTTTGAAGCTAAGATTTTACATATAAAGTAAAGTTGCCTTAGGTTAACATTTCTGTTTTTTCTTGACATTTTACGACAAAAGCGCTATAATATCTATTTGACAGAGGGCAGTTCAGCTCTGTTAACAAACTACAGGAGGACAACAACTATGAAAAACATCTTTAAAAATGAAAAATTCTGGCTGGTAGCGGCAGGTGCAGCAGGCGTGATCGTAGGCAAGAAGATCATCACCGCAAAGAAGACCAGACAGCTTGCGGTAACCGGTCTTGCAAAGGGAATGAAGCTCACAAGCGACGCTAAGTCAGCGTTCCAGAGCATGAAGGACGAGGCTCAGGATCTCTGCTACGAGGCTAAGGAGCAGGCAGGTCTCAACGCAAACGCAGATAACGCCGAGGAAAGCGAAGACTGATAATGCGCTACAGGATCATATCGGATAATCCCGGGCGCATAAGAGTGCGCTTCGGGACTTATGCATTTGATAAGCCGCTGGAAGGTTCTATCCGGAAGCTGGCGGAGAGCAGATCTTTCGTGCTGTCTGCGGAGGTCCATTCCGCAAACGGAGGTCTGCTCATCTGCTACAGGAAGGGCAGCAGGCGCGAGGTCATAAGTTTTATAGAGAGCCTTGACTTCCGCGCCATAGCGCCTATGCCCGAGGACGACGCGACAAAGGAGATCGACAATAATTTCAAGAGCGGTCTCATGAAGCTCGTGGTTACGCACTACGCGAAGAAGTTTCTGCTTCCCGCGCCGCTGCGTGCCGCGCTGACCATCTGGAACGGCGCGAAGTATATCTTCAAGGGACTTTCCACTCTGTCGGAGGGAAAGCTCACCGTCGAGGTGCTGGACGCGGCTTCGATTACGGCGTGCCTTGCACAGCGGAATTTCAAGACCGCTTCCACGATAATGCTCATGCTGTCGGTATCCTCGCTGCTTGAGGACTACACGCATGCGCGTACGAAGGCGGTGCTGACCTCCAGCCTTGCTGTCAAGGCTGACAAGGTATGGCTTGCGAACGGCTCAGAGGACGTACTGATATCGATAGACGACCTGAAGATCGGCGACAGGATACGCGTAAGGACCGGCAGCGTTATCCCGGTAGACGGCGAGATAACCGACGGCGAGGCGTACATCAACGAAGCTTCCATGACCGGAGAGCCGCTTGCCGTGATGAAGTCCAGGGACGACACGGTGTTTGCGGGTACGGTGGTCGAGGAAGGCTCCGTGGTAGTAAGAGTGCGGGCGGTAAGCTCCGACACCAAGATACAGAAGATAATCGAGCTGATCGACAGCTCCGAGAACCTCAAGGCGGGTATCCAGAGCCGCGCGGAGCGGCTTGCGGACAGCATAGTGCCGTTCAGCTTCCTGGGCTTCGGGCTTACGCTGCTGTTCACACGGAATATCACGAGGGCGGTTTCCCTGCTGATGGTGGACTACTCCTGCGCGATAAAGCTTTCCGCGCCGATCGCGGTGATCTCAGCGCTGCGGGAAGCCGCAGACCAGAGCATTACGGTAAAGGGCGGAAAGTACCTCGAGGCGTTCGCCGCTGCGGATACCATCGTGTTCGACAAGACCGGCACGCTCACCAACGCCGAGCCTGTGCTCGATAAGGTGATACCGTTCGGAAGCTACACCGAAGAAGAGGTGCTTCGTACTGCGGCTTGTATCGAGGAGCATTTCCCGCACAGCATGGCGAGGGCGATAGTAAAAGGCGCTGAAAAGCGCGGAGTTGTCCATGCCGAGGAGCACGCGGAGGTCAACTACATAGTTGCCCACGGAATCGCGACGACCCTACGGGGGGAGCGCGCCGTGATAGGCAGCCGCCATTTTGTCTGCGATGACGAGGGCGTTACGATAACCAGCGAGCAGCAGGCGAAGATCGACGAGACCGCGGGAGCGTCATCAGTGATCTACCTTGCGGTCGGCGGAAGCCTGGCGGGAGTTCTGTGCATAATCGACCCGCCGCGTCCTGAAGCGGCAAGGGCGGTGGCGCTGATGAAGAAATGCGGCATTGAAAATGTCGTTATGCTCACCGGCGACAGCAGCTCTGCGGCGGAGAAGATAGCGCAGCAGCTCGGAATCACGGAGGTGCATGCGCAGGTTCTTCCGGAGGATAAGCACAGCCACATTGAGGCGCTGAAAAAGCAGGGGCGCTGCGTAATTATGGTCGGCGACGGCATAAACGACGCGCCGGCGCTCGCGGCTGCGGACGTATCAGTTGCAATGAGCGACGCCTCCGACATTGCGAAGGAGACTGCGGATATCACGATCAGGGACGCGGAGCTGACCGAGCTTGCGGTTCTGAGAATGCTCAGCGAGCGGCTCATGGAAAGGATAAATTCGAATTACAGATTTATTCTGACCTTTAATACGGCTCTGCTTGCGTTGGGCTTCTTCGGAGTGATAACTCCGTCGATGTCGGCGCTGCTGCATAACGGTTCAACGATCGCGATATGCGTTAAGAGTATGACGCCGCTGCTTCGCGGTGACGATAAGGCGATGTGATTTTAATTCGGAATTCTGAATTAATGAGCCGCTGGGCGGCTGTTTAGATTACGGGCAGGCTGAGAGCCTGCCTGTTTTTTTGTGGTAAGCTATAATTTAGCGGTGTGTGTTCCGCTTACCGCAATCCCTAATCGGGAGTCAAGGGGGACGCGTCCCCCTTGCGAGTCGAGGGCAGCGCCCTCGTCGCCGCCAGGCGAAACCTCCGCACGAAGTGCGGATACTCCGTGCGGAGCACGGCTACTCTGCGCGCCGGCGCGCAGTCAAAACGTTCAAAAGCGCTAAAGGGGTGTGGGGGAAAACAAGAGTTTTCCCCCACAAGCAACACATTGTCTTTGTTGAGCCTTTCCTCCGAAACAGTCCGGTGGACTGTTTCGGAAGCACACTACACCGCTAAATTATAGTTTTCCCAACAAGCAGCGTTTCGCCTCTAAACAACAATTTATCTAAAAAACCTCCCCCGAAAAACGAGGGAGATTTCCTTATATCTGATTATCAGCCGAGTTCAACGCCGTCGCCGGGCATAACACTCTCAGTGGTCATTGACGGAAAAACTACGCCGCCGAGCTCGTCGGTGGGAACAGTCACTTCGTTGTCGACCTCCGGAACTTCAAGCTTGGGAACTTCATCGCCGGGCTTGTAGTCCTTGATAATCTCTTCAATCTGGGAACCGATCTGGTTTACAATGATATAGTAGAATCCGTCGTCGGTCTTACCCTCGACTGCGCCCGCTGCTGCAATCTCCTGGTCGGGATAGAATGCAGCGCCGTCCTTGATATACGCGAAGTGCTCGTCAAGCTCTGCCTGAACTTCGGCTTCTTTGCCTGCCTTCGGCTTTACGATCACGATTTCATCAAGGTGTACGCTCATCGTCGGAAGGTAGATGGAGTAGTCGTCGAGAAGGTCGAGGTCAAGGTTTACCATCGTCTTTGCGATCTCAGCGTCGGTGATCTGCTCGGAGCTTACCCAGTCGATCGCCTTGAATACAGCCTGTGCGAGATCCTCGGCAGTGCGCTCTGTGGTCTGGCTCTCGGAGCCGCTCTCAGCCTGGGAAGTTCCTGCGGAGCTGTTGTCGCTTGCAACGGAGCTGCTTGTATCGCTGGAGCTGTTGGAGCTGTTGGAGCTGCTTGAGCTGCTGGTGTTGCCGGAGCAGCCTGTAAAAGCTGCGGTGATCGCAGAAAGTGCGATTACTGTTGCTAAAAATTTCTTCATTTTAATTTCCTTTCCTGTTGCTTTGCCATTGGTTCTATAATATTAGGGTGTTAACCCCTGAAACGCCGTTTCCGGCGGTCTCAGCATTTATTAAGCCGATGATGGAGCGCGTTCGGCAGCGGCTTGCTGTCCTTGTCGTACCACGGGAGGTTCTCAAGGGTGATTACCCGCGGGTCACTGAATACCCGCTTCAGGAATTCCTCGTCCATGTACTTCGGATTGGGACGCGGCATGTCGTTTTCATCGAGAATCGGCTTCCATTCGCCGTCGGTGTCGTACACGAAGGTTCCCCACCACGGGAGCCACCACAGCCAGTTCGAGCCGTCCTTCTGCATTTCGTCCGGGTCGGGAATGCTTCCGCACTCGGAAAGCGTTATCATCTTTCCGTGAGTGTAGCTGCTGACAGCCTTGAATCTTTCAAGCTGCGAACCGTGGTTCGGTATTTCGTCGTAGATATCCTCGCCGGCGATATCGAAGGTGTTCGGGCTGACCGCCATGAACGGAGCCTGACCGTTCCACACCCAGATGAGGTTGCGGAGCTTGTGATAGTTCATCAGCCGGTCGAATATCGTGTACCACAGCTTCTTGTAGGCTGCGACGCTCTCGGGATCCTGCTGACCCGCGGGAGCGCGGTTGCCCCACCAGAACCAGTTTCCGGCGGCTTCGTGGAGCGGTCTCCAGATGACCGGAATGTCCTGCTGCTCGAACATCTTCAGCGCGGAACCAACAAGGTCTATCTCGTAGATGATGAAGTCGTGCTCGGGAGTTCCTTCCTGCATGGCGCGGACGATGTCGAATCCTGTCTTGCGGTCGTAGTTCGTGGTCTTGTAGTAGAAGGAGCTAAGTCCGCCGATGTCGTTCATGTCGTCAGGAGCGTTCCAGTGCCAGCACATGGTGAGGATGCCTCCCGTGCGCCTTGCCCAGTCTATGGCTCTGCCGAGCTGGTCGTAGCCGCGGGCGAGTCCGCTTATGCCCATGAAGTCGTAGCCGCGTATCGCGGGAATCTTCCCGGTCGTGTTGTAGTATACCAGATCTTCCTTCTCGTCCTCCCAGAGGTACTGCTGCCCGGAAATGTACTTCTTCCCGTAGCAGGACTTCAGGAATTCCCACAGCCTGAGAGTGTTCGGCGTAGGGTCGTCGGTGACGAGTTTTCCCGGATCCGCTGGTCGTTCTGCGAGGCGCTTCTCAAGCGCTTCAAAATCGGTTCTGTAGTCTGTCATTGAGATCCTCCGAAAAAGCGTGACTGTGTGTAGTTGAGTGCAGTCGACCACAGCTTTTACTAATTATACAGTATGATTGTGAAATCAGCGTGATAATTATGTGTGCTTACTATGCTTTTTTGATATGTCAGTTATTCTGGTCAATATGCATATTGTGTGCATTACACCGCCGAAAAACAGCGGTAATATCATGCAGTCAGAATACCTGCCAGATTCAGCTGTTGATTAAAAATTTAAAATCTGCGGCGCACAAAAGCAGGGGCGGAGTACCGTCCCTGCTTTATTTCCGACCCGGTATCCCGAATCGCTGTGAATCTATGGGTTATTCCGATCAGCCCTCGATGATGGGAGCGAATCTGATACGAATGTTCGGCAGCTTGGTGATAGTGGTGTAGTAGTTTGTCTGCCAGTCGGCACCCTGGGAAGGATCGTTCTCGCCGGAAGCGGGAGGGGCGAAAATCTTCAGTGTGAGGTCAGCCGCGCCGTCGAGGGGCTTCTCAAAGAATGCGGGCATGAAGTCGATCGTCTTGGCTTCGGGGCTCTTGTAGAACCACTTGCCGTTAATTTCCATCATGAGGTTCAGCGGCTCGTCGAATGTAGCCTCGCAGAATACGGGGCTCTTATCGAAGTGGAGCGGGATAGCGATACCGGTCGCGTCCTCGCTGCCGCCCCAGCGGAGGGTAACGGGGAGCTGCTGCTCCTCGCCCTGCTTCATTGAGGGGTAGAAGTAATCGTCGTGAATGATCTCCTTGTAGGTCTGGAGCGCGGGCTGCTCAATGCCGACGTTCTTGTTGTTCGGATCCTCGATCTCAAGGCCGAGTCTGCCTCTGTCGCGGAACTGGTAGAATGTGAATCCGTTGAACCAGCCCTGCTCGGTGTCGTTTTTCAGCATGTCGCAGAATTCCTTTATCATCGCAGCCTGATCGTAGGGACCTGTAACGTCGCCGTCAGCGTTGAACTCGCTCATTACCATCGGCTTCTGAACGCCGCCGCAAAGTTCCTTGTAGCGCTTCTGGGAGAGCTTGGTGAGGTTGTATATATCGGAAACCTTGCTTCTGCCGAAGCTCGTGCCGCCGACTTCCGCAACGTCGTAGGGCCAGCCCCAGTGGAGACTCATGTACTTATCAACGGACCAGATATCGGTGGCGCGCACTGCGTCTGCGAATTCCTTCTCCATTTCGATCTCGCCGCCCTTTTCGGGGTGCTCAACTCCGCCGATGCAGAGGATAGTGGAAACGTTGGGTGCTTCCTTCTTGATGATATTGTGGAAGCGTACGTAGAAATCCGCGACCTGCTGGTAAGTAGCGCGCTTGTTGAAGCTGAACCAGTTGCCGGTAGCCTCGTGGTTGATACGGAGCTGCATTCTTCCGTAGGTGCGGAGTTCCTGCGCAATTTTAATAAGGTAGTCGTCGGTGAGGTTGGGGTCGATAGTCATGGTGAGGATAACGTCCTGACCGTGGCGGCGGACGTCCTTCATGCAGGTGAACGGCTCGCCGTCGGTGGTTCCGCCGATGCCGCCCTTATAGGTGAAGTAGTCGTCGTAGGGGTAGTCCCACTGGAAGCTTACTTCCTGATCTGCGAACGCGTCGCGCGCACGTACCGGCCAGGTCTTGTCCAGGGGATAGTAGCAGTACATCAGGCTTATCGCACGGTGAGGTCTGCCCATCTTGTGGAGTATGTAGTCCTGGTCTACGTACTCGCCGCGCTCGCTGCCGTCGCCGAGGTCAACGGCGCACTTTGCCGCGCCCATTTCGATTGAATAGATCTTCTGTTCCATTGGTCGTAATTCCTTTCGGTTTTTTCAGCGCGGATCGCGCGTTGATATCGTGTGCAGGGATTCTCCGACCCTGCTTCTGTTGATATTATATCATAACTTGTAAACGTTTTCAAGGGGGTATTCTGATTTTTTCTTATATTATTTACACAAAAGTTTGCAATATTTCATTAATATTTCGACATCTCCGGTATTATACTCCGAAGTTGATTCTGACATGATCTTATTGGCTGAAATCGCGTAATATTACAATATCAGATTGGCGGTATGGCAGTATGTGTGGACGCGTCTGAAAATAAGCGGCAGAAACTCCCAGGAGATTTTCAGAATGCCCGCTGATGAAAGAAAACTGGTATCATCAATCCGGCGCATTCTGGTACTGGAACTATCACCAGCCAGGGAGTATAATAATGTAAAACAGATAAAGGCGAAAAGCCTGAAAAGGAGAACAACTATGGATATCAAGGAAAAGTCAACATCAAAGGACAAACTGCTGAAGATATGCGTGACCGCAATGTTTGCAGCGCTCATCTGCGTAGCTACAATGCTTATTCAGATCCCGTCGCCGCTGAACGGCTACGTTAATTTCGGCGACTGCTTTATACTTATCGCCGCATGGGTGCTCGGCCCGGTTTACGGCTTCGCCGCCGGAGGCATCGGCTCTGCGCTTGCCGACCTGTTCACGGGATATGTTCACTACGTTCCCGGCACGTTCGTTATTAAGGGACTCATCGCTGTAGCTGCTGCGCTCATCTGCCGCGCAATGCTCAAGAAGATGCCCAAGATCAGCGTTCCCGCGTACATCGTGAGCGCTCTCGCCGGTGAGGTCATCATGGTCGGCGGTTACTACCTCTACGCTGCACTTCTGCTCGGAAAGAGCTTTGCAGGCGCTGCCGCAAGCGTTCCCGGAAATCTCGTTCAGGGCGCGTTCGGTCTTGTGTGCGGTGTAGTTATTATCAAGATCATCGCAAAGACCAGGGTGCTGAACAAGTTCTCCACCTATGCGGTGCAGTAAAAGTTGAAAAAATAACTCAGCGGCGCGTTTCCTGTGTAAAACGCGCCGCTTTTATATTGACAAACCTACCGAAAAAGTCCACAATAAAAAGAAAATTATTTTCAGTGAGGAACAGCTTGCAATGGTTCTCAGCGCGGTATGTCTGCTGACCGGGTTCTCCGGAAATCAGAGCGGTTAAGCTCCGCGCCGCAGGAACTTCCGAGGTTTCCGAACCGGAGGCAAAGAACGCACGCGTAACTATCGGCGGCACGAAATTCATGGCAGACGGAAAAGCTGGGTTAAAAAATGGATTTCAAATGCCCGCTTCGCGGGCAAAAGACACTTTTTCGACAAGCTCTAACTCCGGTGCGTTTCGTACCGGAGTTTTTCCGTCAGTAGTTCTCGGGCTTCTGCTGGAAGTATGATTTCGGATAGCCGCAGACGGGGCAGTGATCCGGTGCTTTCTTTCCGAACTCGACGTGACCGCAGTTCCGGCACTGCCACATTATTTCGTCGGTCTTTTCAAATACTTTCTGCATTTCCACGGTGTGCAGCAGCCGCAGGAAGCGTTCCTCGTGGGCTTTCTCGACGGCCCCCACCTGCCGGAACTTATTTGCGATGTCGGTAAAGCCTTCCTCTTCGGCGACCCTGGCGAAATCCTCGTACATCTCCGCCCATTCGAAATGCTCGCCGGACTGCGCGTTCACGAGGTTCTGTGCGGTGTTCGAGAGCGCTCCGAGCTGGCTGAACCAGAGGAACGCGTGAGCTTCCTCGTTGTCGGCGGTTTCGCGGAATATCGCGGCTATCTGCTGGAAGCCTTCCTTCTCTGCGGCTTTCGCGAAATAGTCGTACTTGCTGCGCGCCTGGGTCTCCCCGGCGAATGCGGAGCGGAGGTTTGCCTCCGTGCGTGTTCCTTTCAGATCCATGTGTAGTTCTCCTTTGCGTTTTTTGATACTAGTATTGCGGGATCGTGAAAGATTATACACTGCCAAAAGCAAAATGCTGACAAAACCAGCTGAAGAAAGTTTATTCAATTTGTACAACATATACAATTGTTTTTTAGGCAAATCGCTTGACAAATTATGAGAAAAGTGCTAAAATACAAATCGTAAAAAGAAATGCCGGATATCAAAAACCGGTAAATATCGAACAAAAGAGGTACTTATCATGAAGATTTCTAAGATCGTTCTTTCTGCTGCTATCGCAGCTACAATGGTTGCAGCTACCGCTGCTGTTGCTTCCGCTGAGACCGCTGAGGTTACAGGCGAGGTCGTAGCAATTTCTACAGATTCCACTGCAGAGGCTGTTGCTACAACTGCTGAGGCTGAGACCACTGCTGAAGCTGCTACCGCTGACGCTGCTACTGCTGAGACCACTGCTGAGGCAGAGACCGTTGAGGTCGCTGCTCCTGCTGATGACACCAAGGGCTCTCCTGAGACCGGCGTTGCTGGCGTTGCTGGCGTAGCTGGCGTTGCTGCTGTTGCAGGCGCTGTAATGGTTGCTACCAAGAAGTCCAGAAAGTAATCCATAATAAATAAGCAAAGGCTCACCGCAATAGTGGTGGGCCTTTTCTTATACGGAGGCAAATATGTGCAAAAGCTGCGGTCAGCTGCATTTTTACAGCCGGTTCAGGTCGGCGCTGCAATACTCTCATGAGATAAGCAAGATACGCGGCCTGGTGAGCTTCGGAGATATGGCGGTCGAGAGCGCCACGGTTCCGCTGGAGGATATACAAGGCGACCTTCGCGGATACTACCGCCACGAGGTGAGGTGTACTCTATGCGGACAGCGGTTCGCGGTGTGGTATGATACTTCCGATGGCAGCGGAGGTCTCTGCGCCCTGAACGAATGAGCACATTCCCTGCATAACATACATAAAACCTGACTTTTCCTCATAAACTGTGAAAAAGGAAACGCCCGCGGACTCCCTGCGGGCAGGGGAGAGTGAAAGGAAAATGTTATGCAATGGGGGTGCGAAATACATTGAAGAAAGCTGCGACAGGGGAAGCTGATCAGGAAAGATGTGTCATACTCGGACATTACATAGTTGAAAATAACGCGACAGTACGCGCGGCTGCAAAGAAATTCGGCGTGAGCAAAAGCACTGTGCATCAGGATATCACCGCGAAGCTTGCGCAGGTCGACCGACGCTTGCACGACGAGGTGAAGGCGGTGCTTGAGAAGAACAAACAAGAGCGGCACCTTAGGGGAGGTCAGGCTACACGCAGAAAATACGCGGAACTGTCCCGCCGAAAAATGAGCCAGAAAACAAAATGAAAAAAGCCCTCCGGAAAGGAGGGCTTTAAATGTTGTTTAAGAGGAATTACTTTCTCTTTCTGGAGATAACGAGTGCGCCGCCGGCAACAACTGCGATACCTGCAAGAGCAGCTACGCCCTCAACGCCGGTGTCAGGGGAACCCTTGTCAGCGCCGGTTTCAACAGGTGCTGTGTCCTCTGCTGCTGCGGTGTTGTCATCAGCCGCAGCTTCGCCGCCGCCAAGACCGGTAACGGTGAATGTAACCTTGATGGACTCGTAGGTGTCGTTCGGGATAGCTGCGAGGTTGTCGTATACGTTGATGAGCTGGATACGAGCAGTGTTCTTGATATCGAAATCCCAATCGGAATAATCATCGCTCTTTGTAGCAGCGTCAACGCTCATTACAGCTGCGTCCTTGTCGAAGTCAACAGCGGCGCCGTTGAGCTCAACAGAGGTGATTTCGAACTTTACGTCAGGCGTAGCGTCGAGGTCGATATTGCTCTCGAGCTTGAGCATGTTCCAGCCGCCGTCGTTAACGCCATCGAGGGTAACGGTGTACTCGCCGTCGCCGGTGATGTTGGCGTCGGTGAAGGTAGCGCCTTCAAGCGGAGCAGCCTCGCCGAGGTCGTTGTCCCAGTAGAGCAGCTCGGACTGAGCGATAGTGTTGCGGAAATAGTAGCTGGACGACTGCCATGTGATACCTGCAACATAGCTCTCCTCAGCAGAGGTGGGGATTACCAGTGCGGCTGCTGCAACTGCGCAGGCGGCTGCTGCGGAAACGATGTTTCTGATCTTCATGAAATAATTCCTCCTAACAATTTACAGTTAAACTGTGTAAACTGGCTTTCGCCGATTCGGAGAACGTCTGCGGGGAAGCAGAATTATCTCCAATGTTCAATGAACATTATAATACAGCGGGTAAATTATTGCAAGTGGCAATTCTGCACAAAAACGCGTGATTAATTCTGGCAAATAATCCGATACTTCGGAACGAAATTTGTGAAAACCTGTTTCATTGGCGGTAATATGCGGAATATCACATGTCCGATGATTAATTATAATCCGTTCAGTCAATAATAGTGTTACACTTTTCGATTATTGAGAGACGGATTTTTCAATAAATTTATTCAAACTTAACAAATATTTTTGTGAAAAATTCCAAAATGAATAACTCGGAGTTTTTTTTTGCAAATTACGCTTTAAATTTCTGTGGTTGTGTGTTATAATGGAATGGTGTAAATATTTAAGGGATAACTATGCCCTGAGCTTACATACCGACATATCCGGCTGCTTTTGCGGCTGCATATATAAAATGTCTCTGCGTCAGCGGGGGCAAGGGGGAAGTGCAGTTTTGGAGAAATACGTTATAAAGGGCGGAAAAGAACTGAGCGGAGAGGTGTTCATAAGCGGCGCGAAAAACGCGGTCGCTGCTATACTGCCGTGCACCATTCTTTCAGACGAGCCCTGCATCATTGAAAATATACCGAATATCAGCGATGTCAGCATCACATTACAGATAATGTCCGAGATGGGCGCAAAAATACGCATGCTGAACAAGACAACCGTCGAGATCGACACGCGTCAGCTTCAGAATATTCCTGTTCCCTACGAGAAGGCGAAGCTCATGAGAGCCACCACCTATTTCCTCGGGACTCTGCTCGGGCGCTTCCACAGCGCTCACGTATCCATGCCCGGCGGCTGCAATCTCGGCGACCGTCCCATCGACCAGCACCTCAAGTGTTTCTCGGCGCTCGGCGCTGAGTACGAGATCGACGGCGGAATGGTGAATCTCCGCGCCGATAAGCTGGTCGGAACCCAGATCTTCTTTGACAAGAACACTGTCGGAGCCACCATCAACGCCATCATGGCGTCGGTCAAGGCTGACGGCCTCACAATAATCGAAAACGCAGCGAAGGAGCCTCACGTTGTCGACCTCGCCAACTGCCTCAACAGCATGGGCGCGGATATCCTCGGTGCAGGCACCGACGTTATCAAGATACGCGGCGTGAAGTACCTCCACGGCACCACCTACAGCGTTATCCCCGACCAGATCGAGGCGGGTACGTTCATGGCGATAGCTGCCGCAGCAAGAAGCAATATTCTTATTAGAAACGTTATTCCGAAGCACCTTGAGCCCATCACCCAGAAGCTAGTTAAGATAGGCGTGCAGGTCGAGCAGTTCGACGATGCGGTAAGAGTCATCGGCGGCCCTGAGTACTTTGGAACCAGCATAAAGACCAACCCGCACCCGGGTTTCCCGACGGATATGCAGCCACAGATGGCGGCAGTCCTGACATGTGCAAAGGGTGCCAGCATGGTAACGGAAAGCATTTTCGACAACCGCTTCCGCTATGTTGACGAGCTTCGCAGAATGGGCGCGAATATCTCCGTAGAGGGCAGAGTCGCTGTTATCGAGGGCGTTGAGCGTCTCAAGGGCGCTCCGGTCAAGGCTACCGACCTGCGCGCAGGCGCGGCGCTTATCGTTGCGGCTCTCGGAGCTGAAGGAGTTACCGAAATTTACGATATCCACCATGTGGAGCGTGGCTACGAGAACATGGAAGTCAAGCTCCGCAGCCTTGGCGCTGATATCCAGAAGGTCGACGAGCCTGACCCCACCGCTGAGGAAAAGCTGCTCAGAAAGGCTCTCTGATGGCGAGGATATTCCCGATTTGCAGCTCCAGCAGCGCGAATGCTACGTTTATCGGCACGAAGGGGCATGGTATCCTGATCGACGCAGGGTGCAGCTTCCGGGCGCTGAAAAACTCGCTGGAACTCATCGACACCTCAATGTCCCAGATAGAGGCGCTGTTCATCACGCACGAGCATATTGATCATGTAAAGGGGCTGTTACAGCTCACGAAGCACACGAATATCCCGATTTTCTCAAGCACGGGAACAATTCAGGCGCTCCGTCGGGATGTTCGCGAAACTATCCCGGAGGAAGTCCGCATTTATGACGTTCTGCACGAGCCGTACCAGAGCGCTGATTTCGAGGTGACGGCGTTCCACACGCCGCATGATACACCGGAAAGCGTGGGGTATGTCGTGAAGTACGCGGGGAAGAAAATCGCGGTCTGCACCGACCTGGGAAAGCTCACGGCGGAGGTTGAAAAGAACCTGCTCGGTTGTGAAGCGGTGCTGCTCGAGAGCAACTACGATCCGGCAATGCTGGCGAAAAACCTGAATTACTCCACCGACCTGAAGCGGCGTATCGCAGGCGAGAAGGGGCATCTGTCCAACAATGCGGCTGCGGAAATGGCGGCGAAGCTGGTGGCAAGCGGTACTACAAAGCTGATCCTCGGACACCTCAGCCGCGAGAACAACACTCCTGCGACCGCCGAAAAATGCACCGAAGATCACCTTCACAGCAAGGGAATGCACCGCAACAAGGATTACATACTTGAGACCGCCCCGGTCATGACCCAGGGCAGGTACATTGTCATTTAAGAGGTACAGTATGATCAAGCACATCGTTATGTGGAAGTTCAAAGAAGGCGAGCATGACAACATGCTGATATTCCGCGACAGACTGCTCGCGCTGAAGGGTCAGATCCCGGAGATACGCGCGATGGAGGTCGGAATTAACATGAACCCTTCAGACCGCAGCTTCGACGCGGTTCTTGTCAGCGAGTTCGACAGCCTGGAGGCGCTGAAGGCATACTCCACTAACCCGCTGCATGTCGAGGTGTCGAAGTTCTGCAAGTCGATACGCACCGAGTCCCACAGCGTTGACTATGAGTTCTGAGAAGCACACTGCGCGGGTCGAGCATGAGTTCCCGCCGGTTTTCGATGAAAATTCCCGGGTTCTGATCCTCGGGACGATACCCTCGCCCAAATCCAGGGAGCGGGGGTTTTACTATATGCACCCGCAGAACCGCTTCTGGCGCATGCTGAGCGAGGTTCTAGGAGAGGAGACTCCGGCGGATATCACGGGCAGGCGAGAAATGTGCCTGCGCCGCGGCGTAGCCCTGTGGGACGTCCTTGCGGAGTGCAGCATTAACGGCGCTTCTGACAGCAGCATTAAGAACGCTGTCCCGAACCGGCTTGATACGATATTCCAGCAGGCGGATATCAGGGCTGTATTTACCACCGGAAAGAAGGCGCAGGCGCTGTACGAAAGGTTCTTCCCGGATTCGATGAAGGCGGTCTGCCTGCCGTCCACAAGCCCGGCAAACCGTACGATCTCCGAAGCGGAGATGTTGGAAAAATACCGCCAGATCTCGGATTATTTACCCTAATCCGGGATCTTGTTTTAGGTTGCAATGAATATAAGCGGCAACGATTCGAAAAGTCCGCCAAGCACGCATGTGCGTGACTGATGTTTTTAATGAAGGCATGAATTATGCGTGGAAAAAACGAGCAGGGGGAAAAAGAGGGGAGAGGGGAAAGGGTTTCCCCTCAGTACCGTGCGAAAAAAGTTGATTTCAAAGTGTGAAACCACGGACATCGACAATATAAGGTCACCTCTAAAAACCTTGTTTGAGAGAAAATGTGTATAGCACACCGACTGCTTCTTCAAACCTCCTCGTAAGGCATACAGCCTTACTTCGTCGGCTTTCATCGCATTCGGCGCACTCTACACATTTTCCCTTTTCAAACCGGTTTTTAGAGGTTCCCATAAATCTCCGCGGACAAAGAATCACCTTTTAGGCAGAATTCACAAATATACTTCACTCATCTCACAAGAAATTCACATTCCCCCGGTATACTATAAACATAAACAAACCGGACATACCAGAAAGAAAGGTGAGTGAAATGAGTAATGCTCGGTATTTTGCTTTAGTTGCTGCGGCTATAATCGCTGCTTCGGGAACCCCAGCGACCGGCTCCGCGATGGCGCAGAAGGGCGCGGGTCCTGCACCCGGCGCTCCGGAGATCCACGCTGCGGCCGCAGCAGAGGTCTCCGCGGCAAGCACGGCAGTCCAGACAGACGATGACGACGACATTCCGCCGTCTGACCTGTGATTTTTCGGTAAAATATAGGGTTTTGTCCACTTACTTTTCAGATATTATGTGCTATAATAATATCACCAACAAATCCAACATCAGGAGGACAAAATCATGCTGAAACCTGCCGAAAAGGGCTCTGTTAAAATACTCCCCGGCGTATTCCGTGAAAGAATGGACGTAAACCGCCAGTACCTTCTTGAGCTTGACGCCAACTGTCTGCTCCAGAATTTCTACCTCGAGGCAGGGATCATCCTCCCGGGTCTCCAGGTAGTCGACAACCCCGAGACCGCTAACCTCCACTGGGGCTGGGAAGCCCCCACCTGCCAGCTCCGCGGACACTTCCTCGGACACTGGATAAGCGCCGCTGCAAAGCTCATTGCCGCGGACGGCGAGCCGGAGCTGCGCGTTAAGCTCGATAATATCGTAAGCGAACTCGCACGCTGCCAGGAGCTCAACGGCGGCGAGTGGGTCGGCTCTATCCCAGAGAAGTACTTCACAAGGCTGATAAAGAACCAGTACATATGGTCTCCGCAGTACGTTATGCACAAGACCATCGTGGGACTTTCCGACGCGTATATCTACGCAGGAAACACACAGGCTCTTGATATCCTCTCCCACCTCTCCGACTGGTATATCACCTGGACTGAAAAGGCTGCCGAGACCAATCCTCACGCAGTGTACGCCGGAGAGGAAGCAGGAATGCTGGAGGTCTGGGCGCAGCTCTATCAGCTCACAAAGGACGAGAAGTACCTCACCCTCGCGAAGCGCTACGCCGACGCAGGTCTGTTCCGCAAGCTGAAGGAGGGCAAGGACAGCCTGACTAACTGCCACGCAAACGCGAGCATTCCGTTTACCCACGGCGCTGCAAAGATGTACGAGATAACCGGCGACAGCGACTGGCTGGAGGTCATCAAGCTGTTCTGGAAGGTCGCCGTTACCGACCGCGGAATGTTCAGCACCACCGGCATGAACGCGGGCGAGTTCTGGGTTCCTCCGCATATGCAGGGACACTTCCTCGGCAGCAGCGATCAGGAATTCTGCACCGTCTACAACATGGTAAGGACCGCTTCCTACCTGCTGAAATACACCGGCGAGGCTCAGTACGCCGACTATATCGAGCGCGCTCTTTATAACGGATTCCTCGCGCAGCAGAACGCGCAGACCGGCATGCCGGCCTACTTCCTGCCCCTCGGCGCGGGAAGCCGCAAGAAGTGGGGAACCAAGACCCGCGACTTCTGGTGCTGCCATGGAACAATGGTCCAGGCGCAGACCCTCTATCCGGAGCTTGTGTGGTTCACAGACGGTGACAAGATCACCGCTGCGCAGTACATTCCGTCTGAGTTCACCGCTGAAATGAACGGTGCAAAAGTAACAGTCAGCCAGACCACTGGCATGAAGTACTACAACGATCAGGCGTTTTTCGACGAGAAGGACGACGGTCAGATGTCGCGCTGGCTGCTGAAATTCAGCGTAAAGTGCGACAAGCCCGTCAGATTCACGCTGTCGCTGAGAGTACCCGAGTGGGCGAAGGGCGTCGAGCTGGAGGTCAACGGCAAAAATACTGCCGCCCCTGTTAAGGACGGCTGGCTGGATATAACCTCAGACTGGCAGAATGATTCCGTGCAGGTATTCTTCCCGTCGGAGCTGCGCGCGGAGACCCTTCCGGATATGCCGGAGCTGATGTCGGTAGTCGACGGTCCCATCGTGCTTGCGGGAATTACCGGCAGCGACTGCGGGATCACCGGAGCAGACAAGCTGAACGAGCAGTTCATGCCGCAGATGGAGCACACCTACGGCACATTCCCGTGGAGACAGAATAGCTGGCGTACGCGCAATCAGCCGCAGTCCGTGATGTTCAGACCGCTGTACGAGGTCACTGACGAGGAGTACACCGTTTACTTCACAAAGAAGTGATCATTTCACGCCTATTGCGGAGCGGTACTGGGCGGGGGTCATTCCCTCGATCTTTCTGAACACGCGCATATAATATTTTTCGTCGTTGAAGCCGCATGAGAATGCGGCTTCTTTTATGCTCATATTCCTGTCGGAGAGCATTCGCTTGGAAATATCCACCCTTGCCATGACTATGCTGCGCGTTAACGTGCTGCCGGTCTCCCGGCTGTAGAGCGATGAGAGGTACTCCGGATTGTAGTGAAACTCCTCCGCTACGTCGTTTATCGTGATCTGGCGGTGGCAGTTGAGGCGTATCCATTCGTTGACGTCCTCGATGAGCGGGTTGGACTCCCGTCCGGTTCCGCAGGAATCCAGGCGCTCCTGGGTGAGTTCGGTCAGCAGCATTTCCAGGGCGCATTCCACCATGCGCGTGGTATACATGTTCCTGCGGGAGCAGTCCACAAGCTGCCGGAATATCACGCCTATCCTCTGCGAGGCAGCCCTGCCGTATTCCGGCAGTGTGTACGCTGCGCCGCTTTCTCCTTCGAAGAACGGCGTTTCCGGCGAGAAATGCGCCCACAGATAGGAAAGCTCACCCGCTGACGGCGCGGTGCCGAAATGCTCTTCCCCGGGCTTCAGAAACAGCCACTCGCCGCTTGCCACCGAGCGGCAGGTCCCGCCGGAGGAAATATCCAGCCTGCCGGAAAGCACGTAAATCAGAACCCAGCATTTCATAACGCGGCGCTGATGGATAAACTCCCCGCGGCTGACAAGGTTGCCGGCGTTGAAAAAATGAAGCCCGCCGAATTCCCCGGAACATATCATGCGACCACCCCCGGATATATTATAGCGCAAATCAAAAACCAGGTCAACAGGGTGGTTTACATTAATTTCGTTTACCCCTTGATTTTTCTATGAAAAAATGGTAGAATAGTATAGTAAATATCCAGAACATAATACGTGTTCATATACATCAATGAGGAGCAGAAATATGACCATCAAGACTTTTAATATCAACACCGACAAGACCGCGTTCGTCCGGGCATATCTTCCGGACTCCATCGCGGGGCTTCCGTTCTGCGAAAAGCGTCCTGCTGTCCTGATATTCCCGGGCGGCGGGTATGAGTACTGCTCCGACCGCGAGGGCGAGCCTATCGCGTTACAGTACCTCGCGCTGGGGTACGCCGCGTTCGTGGTTACATATAGCTGCAACGAGCGCTTCCCAGAGCCGCTGATGGACGCCGCGTACATATTCTACAAGATACGCATGCGCGCCGAGGAATTCAAGATCGACCCGCAGAAAATGGCTGTTCTCGGCTGCTCCGCCGGCGGACATCTCGCGGGCTGCCTCGCCACCATGTGGAGCGACATCGCCCTTACAAAGACCATCGGCTGCGAGCCGGAGGATCTCCGGCCGAATGCGGCTATACTCTGCTATCCGGTGATCAGCGGAGTTACCGCTCCCCATGAGGGCAGCTTCAAGGTGCTCCTCGGCGAGGACGCTTCCCGCTCCGACCTGAGCAGGCTCTCGCTTGAGAACCGCGTAACTCCCAAGACTCCTCCGGTGTTCATCTGGGCGACTGCGAACGACGACTGCGTTTCCGCGCACAACTCGCTTGTAATGGCGAAGGCGTGCGTTTCCAACAAGGTCCCGGTGGAGCTCCACCTGTTCGACGAGGGACCGCACGGACTCTCCACCTGCGACAAGGCTACCGGCTGGAACGAGGCGTTTTATCTCCGCAACGTCCGCGAGTGGATACCCATGTCTGTGGAGTTCCTCGCGAAGTACATGAACGTCTGAGCTGGGAAAGGACGCAGAATATGGTACCAGACAAGGTAGCTTACACCTCCGGCGAAAAAAAAGCTGAGATACTGGGCGGGATAATGCTTGCGGTATTCGTGGCGGTCATCATCGCGCTGATGGCGCTGGGAGTTTCCGGCGGCGGGAACATCATAATGCTGGTGGTCTTGCTGATAATTTACGGCTTGTTCTCGGTCTGCGGCGTTTACCCGCAGGGAACCAACATAATGAAAAAGCCGGAATCCGCTTCCGACCGGGATTACCACCGGGTAAGGCGCGGCTGTATCATCGCGAAGTTCGTGCTGTGCGCGGCGGTGTTCCTGCTTTCAATGCCGATTTTCGGGTAAATTCAGATACTATACAGGCGGCGGAGCCGTCCGCGCCTGAATGCATAAACGAAAGGAACAAAAGAAATGAAGAAACCATTCGTAACCAAAGAGCAGATCGAAGAGATCGCAAAGACCTACCCCACGCCGTTCCACATCTATGATGAGAAGGGCATTCGCGAGACAGCAAGAGCGCTGTTCAAGGCGTTCTCCTGGAACAAGGGCTTCAAGGAGTACTTCGCTGTGAAGGCTACACCGAACCCCTTCATTATGAATATCCTGAGAAGCGAGGGCTGCGGCTTTGACTGCTCCAGCTACACCGAGCTTCTGCTGAGCGGTCAGGTCGGCGCTGAGGGTCATGAGATCATGTTCAGCTCTAATGCCACGCCGGACGATGATTTCAGGCTTGCCTACAAGATGGGCGCGCTGATAAACCTCGACGATTTCACACATATCGACGTTCTCGACAAGCTGACCGGCATTCCGGAGTTCATCTCCTGCCGCTACAATCCCGGCGGAGAGTTCAAGACCGACGGCAGCCCCAACGTAATGGACACTCCGAAGGACGCGAAGTACGGCTTCACGCACGATCAGCTCATCGAGGGCTACCGCATACTCAAGGAAAAGGGCGCGAAGAAGTTCGGTATGCATGCGTTCCTTGCGAGCAACACGCTTACCAACGACTACTACCCCACACTCGCGGGTATTCTGTTCCGCACTGCTGTGGAGATCAAGGAAAAGACCGGCGTTGAGCTGAGCTTCATAAACCTCTCCGGCGGCGTAGGTATACCCTACCGCCCCGACCAGCCCGCTAACGACATCGCGGTCATCGGCGAGAAGGTACACGAGAAGTTCGACGAGATCCTCGTTCCCGCAGGTCTCGGAAACATAAAGCTGTTCACCGAGCTTGGCCGCTTCATGCTGGGTCCCAATGGAATGCTCATCGCGAAGGCTATCCGCGAGAAGCACATCTACAAGGAGTACATCGGTCTTGACGCATGCGCTGCAAACCTCATGAGACCTGCTATCTACGGCGCTTACCACCACATCACCGTACTCGGCAAGGAGAACGAACCCTGCGACCACAAGTACGACGTTACCGGCGGTCTGTGCGAGAACTGCGATAAGTTCGCAGTCGACAGAATGCTCCCGAAAATCGACATCGGCGACTACCTCGCTATCCACGACGCGGGCGCGCACGGATTCTCAATGGGCTACAACTACAACGGCAAGCTCAGAAGCGCTGAGCTGCTGCTCCGTGAGGACGGTTCCGTCAAGATGATCAGACGCGCTGAGACAGCCGCTGATTATTTCTCAACGTTCGATTTCGCAAATTTCAACTTTGATCTTTAATTGTTGAAAAATACAGCCGCCGTGCGGTCAGGAACTGCACGGCGGTAATTTTACTGAGGTATTTCACATATGAGAATGAGAAAAAAGAAGCACCTTGAGGAGCGCCTTGAGTCCTGCGCGCCGGTAATGCTCAAAATGCAGAATCAGAACGAGCACGCCAACGACCCGCTTGACGACGAGCTGTTCTTCGACAGCATGAAGGTGTTCGGAAACAACAACCCGCTGCACCTTGAGGTCGGCTGCGGAAAGGGGAGCTTCATTCTGGAGCTTGCGCGGAGAAATCCCGATATAAATTACGTCGCGGTGGAAAAGACCCCTAACGTGCTTGTAACCGGCGCGGAAGCGCTGATGGAGAGCGGCATCAAGAACGTGCGGTTCTGCCTGGGGCAGGCGGAGTACCTGGAGCATCTGTTCCGTCCGCACACCGTGGAGCGGCTGTACCTCAACTTTAGCTGCCCGTTCCCAAAGGAGACCTATGCGCGCCACCGCCTGACCCACACAAGATTCCTTGAGATATACAAGCAGGTGATGAAGCCCGGCTCTGAAATACATCAGAAAACGGATAACCAGCGCCTGTTTGAGTTCTCGATAGAGCATTTCTCAAAGAACGGCTTCGCGATGAAAAATGTATCCCTGGACCTGCATAACAGCGGCTTTGAGGGGAACATTATGACCGAATACGAGAAGCGCTTCACGGAGCTGGGTCAGCCGATATACCGCCTGGAAGCGGTAGTCCCTAAGTGATCGGAGGTCAATATGAAGATAACCAGGATAACAGGAACATTCCCGAGTACGTCCGGGCTTTGCCGGTGCAGATATTATATGTATATTCCGGAAAATCCCAGGGCGGCGGTAATGCTCTCCCACGGCATGTGCGAGTACTTCCAGCGCTACCGCGGGTTCGCGGAGTTCCTCTGCAGGAACGGCATAGCGCTTGTCGGAAACGACCACATCGGCCATGGGAATTCCGTCACCGACCGCGACATGCTGGGCTATTTCGGCGAGGCGGGCGGCTACATGTATATGGTGAAGGATCTCCACCGAATGCGCGCTATTCTCGACAAGAAGCTCCCGGATATTCCGAAGTTCCTGCTCGGCCACAGCATGGGAAGCTTCATCGCGAGGATCTACCTGTCCCGGTTCGACGACCGCTGGGACGGCGCCGTTATCATGGGCACCGCCGGCGGAGTTACAGGCTCCGCGCCGCTGCGTAAGCTGCTTGAGGTGCTGACCCATGCGAAGGACAGCCGTTTCCGCCCGCAGTTCAGCAGCAAGCTGGCGTTCGGAGTGTTCAACCTGCGGTTCCCAAACCACCGCACGAACAACGACTGGCTCTCCAGAGTGGAGGAGAATGTCGACCGCTACATTGCCGACCCGCTGTGTAATTTCACGTTCACAGTCGCGGGGTTCAAGGATCTGCTGAACGCGCTGATGTGCGCGAATTCCCGCAGCATTATTGAGAACACCCCCACCGATCTGCCGATACTTTTCCTGTCGGGTTCAATGGACCCCGTCGGCGAGTATGGCGCAGGCGTACGCGCGGCGTGCATGAAGTACCTCGAGCACGGCTGCAGCGTGAATATCCGGGTGTACCCGGAAGCTCGGCATGAGCTGCTGTTCGAGCTGAACGCCGATGAAGTCATGAACGATATCCTGGCGTTCATAAATAAGAGATTATAAAACAAAAGGCTGTGCAGCCTGATTGCTGTACAGCCTTGATATTTCGTACATTTTGAATATTTCGTAAACAATGCCGGTCATTGTTTCGACATCAGCCGGAGTACGATTATCGCAGCGAGCGAAGCCCCGCAGATTATCCAGTTTATAATGACCCTGCGGCGGTATTTCTGCTGATTTTTCTGTCTCTCTTCGTCACGTTTTGCCATGTCGCACCTCCGAATAACTTATACGTTTATTTTAACACTTTGTACGCCGGTTGTCAAGACCGAAGTTTCGGTGCGCGGCAGACCGGCTGAAAGGAACACACATGAAGCTGGTAATTGCAGAAAAGCCCTCCGTTGGAAATTCTATCGCGCGAATGATCGGCGCTGACCGTCAGCGCGGCGACGGGTTCACCTCGGGAAATGGATACATAGTAAGCTGGTGCTTCGGGCACCTTGTCGCGCTTTCCTCGCCGGAGGAGTACGACAAGCGCTACGCCAAGCCCTGGAAGCTGTCCAACCTGCCGATAATCCCGGAGGAGTTCCGCTGGACCGTCGCGGAAAGCACCGCGCCGCAGTTCGAGAAGCTCAAGGCACTGATGGAGCGACCTGACGTAGACGAGATAATATGCGCCACCGACGCAGGCAGAGAGGGCGAGTGCGTGTTCCGCTATGTATACTATCAGGCGGGGTGCACAAAGCCGTTCAAGCGGCTGTGGATAAGCTCCATGACCGACGAGGCTATCCGCGATGGGTTCGAACACCTCCGACCGGGCAGCGACTACGACGCGCTCTACCGAAGCGGTCTAGCACGCAATAAGGCGGACTGGATCGTCGGAATGAATGCGACGCAGCTTTTCACGGTGAAGTACCGCAGCCTGCTTTCCGTCGGCAGAGTCCAGACCCCGACCCTTGCAATGCTGGTGGAGCGCGAGAAGAAGATACAGCAGTTTGCCTCCGCGCGGTATTTCACGCTGGAGCTGAACTGCGGCAAATTCAGGGCTGAGAGCGGAAAAATCGAGCCGCTCCAGGCGGAGCAGGCCGCGGCGAAATGCGGCAAAACCGCCGTTGTGAAGTCCGTGGTGAAGGAGCAGAAGAACGCCAACCCGCCGAAGCTCTACGACCTGACGACTCTCCAGCGCGACGCGAACAAGCTCTACGGCTACACAGCGCAGCAGACTCTGGACTGCGCCCAGAAGCTGTACGAATCCAAGCTGATAACCTACCCGCGCACCGACAGCTGCTACATCACCGATGATATGGAGCAGACCGCCGCTGACATGGTACGGCGCACTGCGGCGGCATTCAAGTTCGGCGCGGACTACGACGCGCAGGGCTGCACGCCGGATATAAAGCGCCTGATAAACAACGAGAAGGTCAGCGACCATCACGCGCTGCTTCCTACGAAGGAGATCTCCCGTTACGATTTCACAAGGCTGCCGGAGGACTGCTGGAACGTCCTGTCGCTGATTTCGATAAGGCTGCTGCTGGCGGTGTCCCCGGTGAACACCTGCGATTCCGTGACCGCTGTGCTCGAGTGCGGCGGCATGGATTTCACTGCCCGGGGCAAAACGGTAGTACAGGGCGGCTGGAAGCAGCTCGAGACCACAATAAAGGCGGGGCTGAAGGGGCTTTCCCAGGACGCGGACGAGGACGACGCCGAGGAAGCTTCCGGAGTGCTCCCGCCGCTTGTCGAGGGCGCGGAGATACCGGTGAAGTCGGTGAAGCCGCTTGAGCATAAGACAACGCCCCCGAAGCGCTACACCGAGGATATGCTCCTTTCCGCAATGGAGCGCGCCGGCAGCGACAGCTACGACGATGACGACGACGTAGAAAAGAAGGGGCTTGGAACTCCCGCCACAAGGGCGGCGATAATCGAGACCCTTGTAAAGCGGCAGTATGTCGAGCGCAAGGGAAAGCAGCTCATACCCACCGACAAGGGAATACGCGTGATAGACGTCGTGCCGGAGAAGGTGAAATCCGCCGCAATGACCGCCGAGTGGGAAAGCACCCTCCAGAAGATAGCGAAGGGCGAAGCGGACGATCAGCAGTTCCTGAGCGATATAATCGCGTTCACGAAGCAGCTTATCAGGGAGAACGCGGGCGAGACCTCGCGAAACGAAAATCCGTTCCGGTTCTCAAGACTTACTGTGATAGGCAAGTGCCCGAACTGCGGAAAGAACGTCTACGAGTTTCCGAAGTCCTATTCCTGCGAGGACAGCCGCGGCGCGTGCGGATTCTATTTTCCGCGGGAGATATGGGGCAAGGAGGTCAGCGAGACCCAGGCGAAGCGTATACTTGACAAGGGAAGCTCCATCACGCTCAAGGGGTTCCTCGACCGCAGCGGAAATGCCTGCGCTGGAAAGCTTGTGCTGAAAGACGGCAGAGTCCGCGTGGAGCTTGAGAAATAAGCCTTGAAATTTCCGTTCAGTTGTGGTATACTGACATTGTTACGGAGGTGGAGCAATGAAAATAGGAGTATCGTCGGCGTCGCTGTATCCGCTGCACGCCGAGGACGCATTCGCCGAACTTGCGGCGCTTGGAGTGCGCTGCGCGGAGCTTTTCGCGAACAGTACATGTGAGGCTCGTGACCCGGTGGTAGGGGAGATAGAGCAGACCTGCCGCCAGAACGGCATGGAGGTCCTGAGCTTTCACCCGTTCTCGTCGCCGATGGAGTCGGTGTACCTGTTTTCGACCTACGACCGCCGTATTGAGGAAATGATACAGCTCTACAGCGAGTTTTTCGGAACCATGAAGCGGCTTGGCGCGAAAATATTCGTGCTCCACGGCGCGATACTCAGCAGCAAGTGCCCGCCGGAGCATTACGTGAAGCAGTTCAGACTGCTCGCGGAGACCGGCAGGAAATACGGCGTGACCGTCGCGCAGGAAAACGTGAGCTACTGCCTTTCCGGCGACCTTGAGTTCCTGAAAATGATGAAGCGGGAACTTGGCGGGTACGCGAGGTTCGTGCTGGACTTAAAGCAGGTTCGCCGCGCGCACGGCGATACGTTCGAGTATATCCGCGCCCTCGGCGAGAACATCGTCCACCTTCATATAAGCGACGGCTCCGTCGAGCGCGACTGCCTCCCGGTGGGGCACGGCGAGTTTGATTTCCGCAGGCTCATGCGGGAGATGGACGCGCTGGGCTACAGCGGCGCCTACATGATGGAGCTGTACCGCCAGAATTACGATGAGTTCACCCGGCTCAGGGAGTCGGTAGACAGGCTCCAGGACATCGCGGACAGCCTGGGTATCAGATAAAAAAGACCGCCTGATTTATCAGGCGGTCTCAGCTTGTCGAAAAAGTCATAACGGCAGTAAATTGCAAAAAACAGTGGGGGAAAACTCTTGTTTTCCCCCACACCCCTTTAGCGCCATTGAATCGTTTAACTGCGCGCCAGCGCGCAGAGTGGTGAGGGCTCTGCCCTCACGCTCCCGCTTCCTTTTGTAAGCAAAAGGAAGCGAAAACCAATACGCTACGCGAAAAGTTATAAACTTTATCGACAGTCCCAGACCGCCTGATTTATCAGGCGGTCTCAATTGTATTTGCGGCAGGAGTTACTCGGATTCCTGCTTTTTCTTTTCTTCCTTGCGTGCGCGGTACTTTGCCATGTTCCGGCTGTTGCTCTCGCGTATCGCGGAGACCGCGGGAATGCTGCGGAACTTCTGGACTGCGTCGGTGACGCGGCTGATACCGGTGAAAAGATCCTGCTGAAGCTCAGTTTCCTGGTTGCAGGTTTTCCCGGTGCGCCATTCCTCGATTATCTCGCCGTAGCGGCGGTATGCGTTCTCAACCGATGTCTGCCAGGACATGTACACCTCGTTCATTGCGTGGTCGCCCATCTGGCGAACTTCGTCAATATGAGAAGCCGCGAACTCCAGCTCGGCGGCGATCGCCTGCGGGTCGTCCTCGGTGAGGATTCCGGTGCGCATGTGGGTGATCCCCTCTGCGGCGCAGCTTCCCTTTATCATCACGGAGGCAACTCCGCAGGCTGCCGCCTCCCGAACTACGATTCCGTTCGTGTCGTAAAGCGACGGGAAAATGAACAGGTCGCCGGCGGTATAGTACACGCGAAGTTCCTCGCGGTCGTATATCGCGCCGGTGAATATCACCTTTTCTCGGAGCTTCAGTTCGTCGACGTAGGCTTCGATTTCGGCGCGGTCGGCGCCGTCGCCTACGAACATCATGCGGAAGTCGATGTTCTTTTCATCGAGTATTTTGAGGCTGTCGAGAATGTGACGTATCCCCTTGTACCACAGCAGGCGTCCCACGAAGATGAACACCGGGCCGTGACCTTCCACGCCAAGCTCTGCGCGGAGTTCCGCCGCGTCTTCGGGGTCTGCTCTTCCGCGGGGGAAGTCAACGCCGTTTTCCATGATTCGGATACGGTGGTGCTCGTTCTCCTCGTAGCCGAGGTCGATAAGGTTCTGACGCGCGCCTTCGCTTACCGTCCAGACCTCGTCAGCGCAGGAGATGTTCGAGATGAGCATTTTTATCGCCTGGTCCTGCATGAGCTTTGTCGGCAGGGCGCGGCGTATGTCGATATCGAATTTGGTGTGATAGGTCAGCACCATCGGCACGCCGGTCTTGATCCTGAGGACTCTCGCCATCAGCATTGACGCAAACGGGCAGTGGGTGTGGATAATATCAAATCCGCTGCTTGTGAGGGAATCCAGCTTGCTTGCGGAAAACGGATATCCCATGCGGTAGCTGCATATCTTCTCAGTGATGGACATGCTGGTATAGCGCACCACCGGGAACGGGAAATCGTCCTTTGCGCCGGGATATTCCGGGGTAACTACGGTTGCCTTGCCAAGTCCGTTGTTGATTATTTCAGCGTAATTAAGTATCGTCGTTGCAACTCCATCAATAACAGGAGGGAACGAGTCGTTCATCAGGCAGACATTCAGTCCGTCCAGTTTGTCTGACATTGGTTTTTACTCCTTCGATTTAACAGAGACCGTATCGGCGCCGGAATAAGGCGCCTGATTTTGAGAATATATAAATATATTATATAGCACGGCGAGAAATAAATCAAGTATTTTTTTAGGAATTTGCCACCCAATCATGCGGCATTTGTGGAATAAACTGCATTTATTGGGAAAAATACTGCTGAACCTGCGCTCAGACCATAGGGCGGCCGGGGAACTCAGGCGGGTCGGGGATACCGTCGCCGTCCCTGTCCTCCATGTGCGCGGAGGCCCCCATCATGTCCCTGCCGCGGACGCTGTACTTGTCGCGCTGCTCCTGTATCGCGGAGTCGAGCAGCCTCTTTACATCGCGGGGGTGCTTTACGGATTGCATAACCTTTGTGGGGGTGTCGGAGTCCTTGGAAAGCAGCGTGATTGTTCCGCAGCCTACTATCCGCTGACCGAACGGCAGCTTCATCGACTTGTCGTAAACGCGGTAAAGCTCGATCTCGTCCTCCTTTAGGTTCAGCAGACCCACGCGGGTTATCAGCTTGCTGTCGGTGAGAATGTATCGTGTAAACGAAATAGGCATACCCATTATGCATTTCTTGCCGGTCCAGATGATCTCACCGTAGTCGCGGGTGAGCTTTTTCATATTTGCCATGGTGATTTCCTTTCTGTCAGCTAAGTGTTTTCAGCTTTTCTTCGATACGGCGGTACTCCGATGAGATAGGACTGGCGCCGGGCTGTTTGAGGTAAATTTCAAGGTAGAGCCGGTTAAAGAACGCGCTTCCGCTGAAGAACCGCTCCATGCGGCGTATCTGCCCGAAGGAGTAAACCCCGGTGAGGAACATCAGCTTTTCGCGCTGTGTGGAGGCAGGCTCCAGCGCACGCATGAGCAGCAGGTCGCAGCCGGCGTCGAGCGCGGCTTTCCTGTCCTCGGTGGAGTAGCTCCCGGAGAACATCTGCTCGAGGAAGTCGAGAACGTCATCGATACGCGCGTTGTCGTGGTTCCTGAGCCACACCGCGCGGTCGTATACATACACGGCGCGTATCAGCGTGTGCTTCGCGCGCTCGTCCGGGTGATACTTCATTATAAGAAGCAGGTGCCGCGCGAGGCTCTTGTCAGGCTCCGGCGGGTAGCTGCCCACCGCAAAGCGGGAGGTCTCGTGATCCAGCCGCGCCGCGTCGGTGTAGGGCGCGTTGTCGACATTCACGCAGTGCGCAAGTATCACAGCCGCCTGGGTACGCAGCGCGGGGAAGCTGTCGCACAGCTCCTTGAAAAATCCGTAGGTGTACGCCGGGGAAACGAACCTTCCGCCCTTCGAAAGGAAGCGCTTCAGGATATCAAGCGAGTATTCAAGCGACTTCTGCGCCATGTTCCAGTCGGGCTGGGAGCGTATCATCGCGGTGCAGTCCCTGAGGTAGGACTCCCAGTTTTCCACGTCGTTGAGTTTTAGAATTCCGGCGGTGAGCTTTCCGCAGCACGCCTCGAAGTCCTTCGGGAGCCACTCCAGCGCGGCGGTGTAGTGCTTGAATGCGTTGGCGAAATCCCATTTTCCCATGTATTCCTGCGCCTTTGAGCATTCCATGCGGCATTCGTCAGTGCCGTAGGCGTCGGTGTAGGCGTCGTCCTCGTCGATGAGTTCGCTGAGGTCGGCCTCTATTTTCATGTCGTCCGGAACGGCGCTTTTCAGCCCTTCCAGCAGGAACTCCCGGGAGTCCTGATAGGAAATGTGCGTGCCGCAGTACAGGCAGAATCCCGTTTCAAAGTCGGAATCCAGCATTATCATGCGCTCGCATTTCGGGCACATGCAGTAATCCAGCATGGTATCACCACCTATTATTTTAAGTAAGGTACTATCATTAGGTAACCTCTAAAAACCTCTCGTGTCCCGGTTTTTAGAGGTTAACATTATTATAGCACACACTATTATAAAAATCAACAAATTTTTCCCCGCCGCTTGACAATTGCAAAACAGTGTGCTATAATATGAAACTGAAAGTGAAAATCAAAATCAAATTTGCAGGAGCTGATCACTTTGGACAGAAACAATTACAATACAAAACAGCGTGACGAGATAGTGGAGTTTTTCAGCCGCCACCGCGGAAGCTGCTTCACCGCAAAGGATATAATCACGAGCGGCGAGGTGACGGTGGGCGAGGCGACGGTATACAGGACTCTCACCAAGCTTGCAAATCAGGGGGTGCTCAAGCGCTTTACCGGGGACGGCTCAGGTGCGTGCTACCAGCTAATGGACGAGCAGAAATGCTCCAGCCACTTCCACCTGAAATGCGACCGCTGCCAGAAGCTGATACACATGGACTGCGGCTTCATGAAGGAAATGCAGCAGCACATAGAGAAAAACCACGGCTTTGCGGTGGATGTCGGGAGAACCGTTATCTACGGACTTTGCAGCGACTGCCAGCGCGCCATTGAGTCAGAGGAACAGAAGAACAAGGAGAATAAATGAGATTCAGAAAGATAATTGCAGTTATTGCCGCCGCTGCGCTGGGAGTTTCCCTGTGCGGCTGCACCAGCCCGGAAAAATCAGAAATCAGCGGGAAGCTGAAGGTCATCGCGACGATATTTCCGGCGTATGACTTTGCGCGGCAGGTTTTCGGAGATACGGCGGACGTAAAAATGCTGCTCAAGCCCGGTCAGGAGAGCCACAGCTACGACCCCTCCGCAAAGGACATCGTAGAGATAAGCGGCTGCGACCTTTTCGTCTACAACGGCGGCGAGTCCGACCAGTGGGTCGAGAGCGTGCTGAAATCCGCGCCGGAGGTGGAGACCTTCCGCATGACGGACGCGGTTTCGCTTCTTGACGAGGAAGTCACCGAGGGAATGCAGAACGCCGGGGAGCACGACCATGACGAGGAAGAACACGAGGACGAATACGACGAGCATGTGTGGACTTCCCCGGACAACGCCTCCGCGATCGTGAAGGCGCTCGGGAAACGCGCCGCGGAGCTTTTCCCGGAGAATGCCGATTCGGTAACTGCGAACGCTGATTCCTATGCGGGTAAGATAAACGAGCTGGACGCGAAATTCGCGGAGCTTTTGAGCGGCGAGGAGCGTTATTTCATCTTCGGGGACAGGTTCCCGCTGCTGTATTTCTTCAGGCATTACGGGCTGAATTACTACGCGGCGTTCCCGGGCTGCGGAAGCGAAACGGAGCCGTCAGCGCAGACAATGACATTCCTGCTGGATAAGCTCCGGCAGCCGGATTCCGTTCCGGCGGTGTTCTGTATCGAGCTTTCAAGCAGGCGGCTGGGCGAGGTCCTTGCGGAGGATTCCGGGCTGCCGGTCGTGGAGTTCCACACCTGCCACAACATTTCGGCTGACGACCTCGCAGCGGGGGAGACATACGTTTCTCTGATGGAGCGCAATTACGAAGTACTATCTGACATTTTGTAAAGGCAAGTGACATATATGGGCGAACATCTGATAAAAGTTGAAAATCTCACGCTGTCATACGAAAACATGACGGTGGTGAAGGATCTGAGCTTCACCGTGGAGAGCGGGGATTACCTGTGCATAGTCGGCGAAAACGGCTCCGGAAAGAGCACGCTGGTGAAGTCGCTGCTGTCGCTGAAAAAACCGGTGGGCGGCGAGATCACCTTCGGCGGAGGACTTCGCCGCAACGAGATAGGATATCTTCCGCAGCAGACAGGCGCGCAGCATGATTTCCCGGCGAGCGTGGGGGAGGTCGTGATTTCGGGCTGCCTTAATTCGATGGGATTCAGACCTTTCTACACCGACCGCGAACGCAAAAAAGCCGCCGAAAACATGGAGCGGCTGAGCATATCCGACCTTAAAAAGCGCAGCTTCCGGGAGCTTTCGGGAGGTCAGCAGCAGCGGGTGCTTCTTGCGAGGGCGCTGTGCGCGACCTCAAAGCTGCTGCTGCTTGACGAGCCGGTGTCCGGGCTGGACCCGATGGTCACGGCGGAGATGTACGAGCTTATCGCGGACATAAACCGCAGCGGAGTTACAGTCGTGATGGTAACTCACGATGTCAGCGCGGCTCTGAAATACGCGGGGCATATCCTATGCATGCGGCAGGGTCTTACCCGGGAGAGCTGGTTTTTCGGCACACCGGAGGAGTTTCTCACGAGCAGTGCCTCGGATTTTCTGAAAGGGGGCGCGGTCAATGGGTGACATTATTTCCGCGTTTTTCAGTACGCCGATACTTTTCCGGGCGCTGGTGGTAGGTATTCTGGTTTCGCTGTGTGCGGCTCTTCTCGGAGTCAGCCTGGTGCTCAAGCGTTACAGCATGATAGGCGACGGGCTTTCTCATGTTGGATTCGGCGCGCTTGCGATCGCGGCGGTGATGAACTGGGCGCCGATGGCAGTGGCGGTTCCGGTGGTGATCGCGGCGGCTTTTCTGCTTCTGAGGATCTCGGGAAGCAGCAAGATAAAGGGGGATTCCGCGATAGCGCTTATATCCACGGGTGCGCTTGCGATAGGCGTAATGGCGGTTTCACTGTCCGGAATGAACAGCGACCTTGACAGTTACTTATTTGGCAGTATCTACGCGATAAGCGACGAGGACGTTGTGATAAGCGTGGTTCTGGCGCTGCTGGTACTTATACTTTTCGTGTTCTTCTATACGAGGATCTTTGCAATAACCTTCGACGAGAGCTTCGCCCGCGCGACTGGAACAAAGGCGGGTCTGTACAACATGCTGATCGCGCTGCTGACTGCGATAACAATTGTTGTCGGAATGCGCATGATGGGCTCGATGCTGATTTCAAGCCTGATAATATTCCCGGCGCTGTGCAGCATGAGGGTGTTCAAGAGCTTCAAGGCGGTCACGGTGTGCTCGGCGGTCATCTCAGTGGTGACGTTCATTGCGGGCATGGTGATCTCATACGAGTTCGGAACTCCCGGCGGTGCGAGCATCGTCTGCGTGAATATCCTGGTGTTTGCGGGATTCACGGCGGTTGGCGCGGTCATGAGCCGTAACAGAGGATAATCCAGATGTAATAAATGTCCCCGTTTTTTAGACGGGGATATTTTGCTTTGACCTCTTCACGTCAAATTATTCTGCCATTAAGCTGTATATCGAAAAAGCCATCTTTCGTTGAAAAGAAAGATGGCTTTTTGATACTTAACGTATTGATATACCGTTTGATCGTTAGTTCTGCTTTTTTCCGATAACGGCTCTTAGCAGGAACATCAGTCCGAGCATAAGAACTATCGAAATGCCCAGTACCACAAACACGTTCTGGATAAATCCAGAGATAAGGTAGCCCACGATGCACACTCCTGCGACGGTCAGCGCATAGGGGAGCTGTGTGGATACATGGTTCACGTGGTCGCACTGCGCTCCGGTTGAAGCCATGATTGTGGTGTCCGAAATTGGCGAGCAGTGGTCGCCGCAGACCGCTCCGGCAAGGCACGCGGAAATGCACACAATAACCATCTGAGGGATCTCGCCGGTCTCGGCGACATTGGCAAGTTCTGTGCTGAAAACGCTTGTAACTATCGGGATAAGTATACCGAAGGTTCCCCAGGAGGTACCGGTAGCGAACGCCAGTCCAACCGCAACGACGAACAGGATAACCGGCAGAAGAATGCTGATGGCGGTAGCGCTCTTTACGATGCCGGAAACGAACGCTCCAGCCTCAAGGTGGTTAGTCATGGTTTTGAGGGTCCATGCGAAGGTGAGGATCAGAATTGCGGGAACCATCTGCTTGAATCCCGCCGCAACGGAATCCATGCACTCCGTGAATGTGAGCACCCTGCGGCACATGAAGTATATCATTATAACCACGAGAGCCGCAACCGAGCCGAGCGACAATCCGTAGGAAGCGTCGCAGCCTGCGAACGCCTCAACAAATTCGGTGCCGCTGAAGAATCCGCCGGTGTATATCATGCCGAGAACGCACAGCACGATCAGCACCGCAACCGGGAGTATCAGGTCGATGACCTTTCCGCGGGAGTGGGCGGGCTGAGCGTCCTCCTCGTAGACCTTGTTGCGGGTGGTGAAAAGGTCGCCGTTACGTGCGTTCAGTTCGTGAGTCCTCATTGGACCAAAGTCGAATCCGGTGACTGCGAGGAAAATTACCATCAGAATAGTCAGCAGCGCATATAGGTTGTAGGGAATGGTGCTGATGAACAGGCTGATTCCGTTGACGCCTTCGACGGTTCCGCTGACAGCCGCCGCCCATGATGAGATAGGTGCGATAATGCAGATAGGCGCCGCAGTAGCGTCGATGAGGTACGCGAGCTTAGCGCGGGAAACGTTGTGCTTGTCCGTAACGGGGCGCATTACAGAGCCAACCGTCAGGCAGTTGAAGTAGTCGTCAACGAAGATGAGCACGCCCAGCAGGAACGTGGAGAGTGCTGCTCCCTTGCGGCTTTTGATGTGAGCCGCCGCCCATTCTCCGTAGGCGCGGCTTCCGCCCGCCTTGTTCATAAGCACGACGATAACTCCTAGTACCACCAGGAACACCAGTATTCCCACATTGTAGGAATCCGCTAGGTTGGCGATGAGACCGTCCTGGATAACGGTGGTGAACATTCCCTCGAAACCGCCGTTTGTGGCTGCCGCGTACACGATACCTCCGGTGAGGATACCGATAAACAGCGAGGAATATACCTCTTTGGTGATAAGAGCCAGTCCGATAGCGATTATCGGAGGAAGCAGCGACCAGAGCGACCCTATCGCTTCCGTGATCGGAGCCTGAATGAAGCAGCCTGCGATGAACAGAACGATGAACAGGGCAATAATTATTTTGCCGACATATTTTTTCATGTTTGAACTCCTTTTTAGTTTATATTATTAATATACTATTAAATCAGTAAAAAGTCAAGCATTTTAACGCATTTTGTCCGAATGGGCAGAATCTTGTCGTTAAATTTGGAATAATTCACTGTTAATTCCGTGCTGCGGCACGGCTTGACAATTTCCCCGCCGCGTTATATAATATCTAACAGAGAAATTACAGAACAGAGAGGAAACAACATGAAACAGCATTGGGCAAGCGTCTGGGGCAACGCTATATCTATAGGAGAAAACCGCCCCGAGGGATATAACAGGAACATCACTTTCCGCTATCCGATTTATTCACAGTTCGGCGGAACCGCCGTTCGGCTGACGTTCGACAATTTCTGCGGTACCGAGCCAGTGACGTTCAACAAGGTGACGGCGTTCATCGGCGGGAAGTTTTACCCCGTTACATTCGGCGGGAATCGCGAAGCGACCGTCGGCGCGGGCGAAAACATTGTTTCCGATGAGCTTCCCTGCGAGGTGGAGCCGCAGAGCCTTATAACCGTCAGCTTCTGGTTCAGGGATTTCACGCTGCTGAGATCGGCGGTGTTCACCAGCGGACCGCTGACCGAGGGCTATTACGCCATCGGCGACATGACCGAGACCGAGCTTATCCCGAAGGAGATCGAGCGCGGCATAAGCGTTATCTACTTCCTCAGCAACGTATCGGTTCTGACCTCCGCGGAGAACCGCACGGTGGTCTGCTACGGGGATTCCATCACCGCGCAGGACTGGCCGGAGTATCTCACGCTGCGCTGCAACCGTGAGGAGAAGCTCCATACTGCGGTAATACGCCGTGCGGCGAGCGGAACCAGAATGCTCCGGGAGTATAACTGCATAACCTACGAATCTTACGGGCTGATGGGAAGCAAGCGCTTTTCCCACGAGGTCCCCACCGACGGAGCGGACACGGTGATAATCCAGCATGGTATCAACGATATAATCCACCCGGTGGGCACCGAGGTGAATCCGTTCCGCCCGATGAGCGACATGCCCACCGCGCAGGAGCTTGCCGACTGCATGAAGTACTACATCGAGCAGGCGCGCGGCTTGGGGTATAAGGTGTACGTCGGGACGCTGCTTCCTATCGAGGGCTGGCGTACCTATGCGCCGTTCCGCGAGGATGTGCGGGGGCAGTTCAACGAGTGGATACGCACCACCTACCTCATCGACGGGTGCATAGACTTTGACAGAGCGTTAGCCGACCCTGAGCGTCCGACGCGAATGCTTCCGCAGTTCGACAGCGGCGACCACCTCCATCCGAGCAAGATGGGCTACAAGCAGATGGCGGATATCGTTCCCGGGGAGATACTCCGCTGAACGGTTCAGGCCGAAGGCAATAAACTAAAGGGGCTGTGAATCACAGCCCCATTTTAATAATATAAAACGTTTAAACCTTGAGCAGATCCTCAACGGTGACAGAGAAAACCTTTGCCAGAGAGATTATCTCAATATCTGTGACGAATCTCTGACCGGACTCGATTCTCTGAACTGCGTTCTTGTCGATATCCAGATTGATGACCTGCAGTCTGTCTGCAAGCTCACGCTGTGAGATCTTCAATGCCTTGCGCAGCTTTGCAACGTTGATTCCGCAGATGTTGTTTCTTCCGTCGGTTGTTCGGTTGTTAAACATGTGGACTCTCCTTACTTGATAAAAAAATTATGCGAAATCCATTCCAATAAAAAATGGATTGCACCTTATATTATTTTACAATATGGCGCGGGTGAAAATGACACCTAACAGAAATCAAAACGATAAATATTACATATTCAAGGAATAAAATGGAAAAACGAGCGCCGGTTGACCTTAATAACAGCCCAATAACCCCGTTTTGTGGCATATGCTATGTTTCGTTTTGTTAATAATGCACATTTTCCGCTGCGATTTTTCTAATAATTATACAGCGTGATTGATTCCTTCTGAAGATATCCGGGCATAATATAGCTGAACATGTGAACATTCCAGCCTGATCCCTGTAAATCTCTGTACATAGGATAATATAGCCTAACAATTGTGAAATATACGTGAATAAGTTAAAAATTAACTTATTCTCACATGTTCCGGTTGACATGTGTATTTAAATATGTTACAATAAGCATGATATGTGATTGCTTTTAGCAGGAGGACACGCTTTTGAAGATAAAATGGAACAAGAAATACACTACCATCGCGGTTTATTCGCTCATCGTCATTATGCTGGCGGTGCTGTTCGTAGTATTTGTATTTAAATTCGACTCGTTCAAGAGCGGATTTTCATGGATAGGAAGCGTCTCAGCACCTCTTATCTGCGGTATCGTAATAGCGTATATCGTGAATCCGCTCATGATGTGGATCGAGCGCACTTTTTTCCACAAGCTCGTTGAGAATCCGCCGCCTGAAAAAGGCATAGTGATGCAGAAACTGGCGGAATCCAAGGTCGGTTCCACTGCGGTGGTCCGCACGCTCGAGAAGCATGGTCCCTCGATGGAGAAGAAGTCACGCCGCCGTAAGATCGCGGCACGCGCGCTTTCGGTGACTATCGCGTATATCATAGTTCTTGCGGCAGTCGTGGGGATTTGCGTGGCTGTAGTTCCGAGCGTGGCAAAGAGTGTGGTCGACCTCGCCGACCAGATGCCCGGGTACATCAAGAAGCTGGACGCATTCCTTGAGGATTTCTTCGCGAACAATCCGGAGATCGCAAATCTTATCTCCGACAGCTTTACTGAAATAGGCTCGATCGTAAATAAAATATCCGAGATGGTTCAGCCGATGGCCGGGGACATCATGAGCAGCGTTTCAAGCGGCGTATTCCAGTTTGCGGCGGGGCTGCTGACGGGTCTGAAGAATGTCGTGATTGGACTTATCATTGCGATATATCTTCTGTTCAGCAAGGAGAGGCTTCTGGCTCAGACAAAAAAGATCCTTTTCGCGTTTCTGAAGAACAATATATGTCAGCGGGTGTTTTATGTAGGCTCCCGAACCAATTCGATTTTCAAGAGCTACGTAATATCTAACCTCGTGGACGCGCTGATAATTTTTGTTGCGATGGCGATAGGCTGCCTCGTTATGGGAATGCCGTACCCCATGCTGCTTGCAGTAGTCTGCGGAGTCACAAATCTCATACCGTTCTTCGGTCCGTTCATCGGAGCTATTCCGTGCGGTATCCTGATACTGCTGGTTGATCCGGTGAAGGTCATCTGGTTCGAGCTGTTCGTGCTGGTGCTCCAGCAGCTCGACGGCAACGTTATCAAGCCGCACCTGTTCGGCGGTTCGATGGGACTTCCCGCGATTTGGGTGCTGGTTTCCATCACCATAGGCGGAGGTCTGTTCGGAATTCCGGGAATGCTGCTTGGCGTTCCGGTGTTTGCGGTTATCTACCTGCTGTTTGCAGAGTTCGTATCCTCGCGCCTGAAAAAGAAGAAAATGCCTGAGGAGACCAGGGAGTACGCCGGAGATACGTCGCTGTTCCTTGACGGCTATGAAGACGGCAGTGTATCTGAGGAGCCTGCGTTAGTTCGCGAGGAGAAAAAAGGCGACTGACGCAGCGCAATTAAAATCGTGGGCAAATATGCGGAGATGCCTGCTAGATTTCAAATCCAACTGAATATATCGAGAAATCATGAAACCCTCGAAACCTTGAGGCAGCATTTTTGAAATGGAACGGCACGCTGCCTCAGCCGCAACAATATTGTTTGGGCTCAGAAGATCTGATTATGCCGGATAAGTAAATATCTCAGTAAAAAACGGTTCTATCCACAGATAGAGCCGTTTTTCTATGGGGAACCTCTAAAAACCGGTGTGAAAAGCAAAAATGGGCAGGGTGTGCCAGCTTCTAGGAAAGCCGACGAAGTAAGGCTGTATGCCTTACGAGGAGGTTTGACGACGAAGATGGTGCGCACTGCACATTTTCGCTCACATGAGGTTTTTAGAGGTGACCTATGCTTATTAATTAACTCCACAATTTACTATCAATGAATTTGGGGTAAAATCAGGCGTAATGACTGCACAGCCACTATACGTCAGCGGAAAAAACGTCCGCCGGCTTCTCTGTCAGGGCAGGGAGCCGGCGGACGTTCTGAAATTCCGGGTTTACAAAAGTCTGACGATTATCCCAATATCATGCGCAGGTCGTCTTCCGGAGCAGTCGCCGCCCGGAGCTTGAATTCATTCTGGAGCACTTCAAGCACTGCCGGTGAAACAAACGCTGGGATAGTCGGACCGAGAATTATATTTTTCAGCCCGAGATAAAGCAGAGACAGCAGAATACATACCGCCTTCTGCTCGTACCATGACAGCACCAGCGTGAGCGGCAGGTCGTTTACTCCGCAGCCGAACGCTTCTGCGAGCGCGGAGGCGACCCGCACGGCGCTGTAGGAATCGTTGCACTGCCCCATGTCGAGAATTCGTGGGATCCCGTCGATATCGCCAAGATCCATGTCGTTTAGGCGGTATTTTCCGCAGGCTAGGGTGAGTATCAGCGTGTCCGGGGGAGTCAGCCGCGCAAAATCAGAATAGTAGCTGCGGCTTGGGGAGGCTCCGTCGCAGCCGCCGATCAGGAATATATGCCGTATCTTTCCGGCTTTGATAAGCTGTATTATCTTTTCGGCATGCTTCAGTACGGCGTTGTGCGCGAATCCGGTAATGACCTTGTGTCCGCCGTTCATTCCGGTCATTTCCTTGTCCTCGTCGTAGCCGCCGCATTCAAGCGCTTTCCTGATAACCGGGGTGAAATCCTTGTCGGCGCCGATGTGGGTTACTTCGGGGTACGACACGACGGAGGTAGTGAAAATACGGTCGGCATAGCTCTCGCGCAGCGGCATTATGCAGTTCGTGGTGAACAGCACCGGAGCCGGGATATTGTGGAATTCCGACTGCTGATTCTGCCAGCCGGTGCCGAAATTTCCCTTGAGCTGCGGGTGCTTTTTAAGCTCCGGGTAGCCGTGGGCGGGGAGCATTTCGCTGTGGGTGTAGATGTTTACGCCCTTGCCGTCGGTCTGCTCCAGAAGCAGCTTCATATCGTGCAGGTCATGACCGCTGACCACTATGAACGGTCCCTTTTCAATTGTGAGTGGCACTTCCGTGGGGACAGGGTCGCCGTATGCTTCGGTGTTGGCGTGGTCGAGAAGCTCCAGACATTTGAGGTTCACCGCGCCGGTCTTGAGCACCAGCGGAAGCAGCACGTCCTGCGGTTCGTCCTCGCCGAGGTGGTACAGAGCTTCATAGAAGAACTGGTCGACCTCCCGGCAGGTCTTGCCGAGCACCCGGGCATGATAGGCGTAGGCCGCCATACCCTTCAGCCCGAACAGAACCAGTGATTTCAGCGAGCGGATATCCGCGTTGCCGTCCCAGATTTCCGGCATTGAGTAGTCCTCAAACTTTTCTGAGGAGATACGGTGCTTTTCCTGCTCGACCTCGGTCTTGATGGCTTTTATGGTTGAATTGTTGAAATTTACGTTGGTGATGGTGGTGAACAGCGCTTTTTCAACCAGCGCGTCGGTGGACTCCGTGGGTCTGCCGTTTTTAGCGGCGCGGGCGAGCCCTATGAGCGCTCCGATTATCTCGTCCTGGTAGTTCGCGGTGTCGGCTTTTTTGCCGCAGACTCCCGCTTTGCCCTCGCAGCCGGTGTTGTGGGCGGTCTGCTGGCACTGGAAGCAAAACATGTCTTTCATTGTGCAGTGTCCTTTCTTTAGAGGTGACCTTTATAATGTGGGGTATGTGCATATAGTTCCCGGAATTTTCGGGATAATACACCGGAAAAAATAAATCACTCCGCTATTGCGAAAAAGCACGAAATGTGATACAATATCAATGGGGTGATAATATGAAAAAATACATGGCAGCCGCAGTACTTATTACTATAGTACTCGCAGCAGGCTGCACCGGAAATGCTTCCAGCCAGAGTGAAAGCTCCTCGCAGACCGACAGCTCCACGGCGGAGGTCACAACCAGCGCAGCGCCGACAGAGCAGCCGGAGGAAGCTCCAGTGACGGAAGCGGTTCCTGAGCCGGCAGAAACCACCGCCGCGCAGACGGAAGCTACGCAGGATACGTCCGCGCCAGAGGAGCAGGGCGGGTACATAGCCGACTGGATTTACGGAACATGGAGCGCCGTCAGCGTAAACGGGCAGGATTACTGGGATTACGCGTTCGCGAACGGGCTTACGGAGCAGTTGCAGCTTATTTTCAACAGCGAGGAAGTCCTGGTCAGAAACGGAACTGTGGGTATCGAGCAGGAGTATAGCTATGCCATAACGGACGCAGGAGCTGATATATATTACAGCTGGGGAGAGAAATCCCTGACGCTGACCTATGACCCGTCGGCTGACACCCTTACTATGATAGATGAGGCGGACAATTTTGCCGTATTCAAACGCGGCGAATATCCGCAGTCCGCAGAGGTCGACTACATAGCCGACTGGATATACGGCACCTGGAGCGTCATCAGCGTAAACGGTCAGGATTACTGGGAATATGCGGCGCAGAACGACGAGGATCAAGAGAAGATGATGATCTTCACGGCGCAGGGCGTTGACATTACCAGCGGCGACAGAGTTCTCAGAACGCTGAGCTACCGTATAACCGATGAAGGCGCGGAGATAAGGGATATAGACGGCGCGGTTATTCTGATGACTTATTCGCCGCAGGACGACACACTTACTTTCACGGCGGACGGATATACGACAGTTGTAAAGCGCGGAAGAAATCCGAAACCGGCGGAAAACTGACAACAGTTTCCTATAATAGGTGACGTTTGTAATTTGTAAACGGTTACATGGTTGCATTTCATAATTTTGTAAAATTGAACAGTAAAGTTTAAACAACGGTTGAGAAACTTTGTGCCTTCAGCCAAAAGTATATGCGGAGTAGTTGACAAGCGACTAGTTGTGTGTTATAATTCCTCATGTTGTGATTTGCTGTTTTTGGCAGATACTTACAACAAATAACAGATATATGATTTTGAGGAGAAACTACTATGACTAAGTTCACAAAGATCACCGCAGCTATCGTAGCTGCCGCAGCAGTTCTGTCTTTCGCAGGCTGCAGCAATAACACTTCTTCCGCTTCCGAGTCCTCCAGCGCTGTTTCCGACGCTTCCACTGCTTCCACCGCAGAGGCTGCAAAGACCGCTGAGGCTGCTTCCACCGCTGCTGCTACCGCAGAGGCTGCACAGACTGCTGAGGCTGCTGCTCCCGCTACCGCTGAGGCTTCCGCATTCGACGCTTCCGCTATGTACGGCGACTGGGTTCTCGCTGCAATCAACGATGGCACCAATACAATGAGCGTTGCTGATTTTGCAGCTGCAAACAATGTTTCCGCTGAGGATACCCTGATCTACGTTAATATCGACGAGAACTCCTACAACAGCATGGCTATGGGTGTTGAAGGCAACTATTCCTACACTGTAACCGAGAATGGCATCACCGTTGATTTAGACGGCATGGAGCTTCCCGTAACCTACGACGCTGAAAGCGACATCTTAGCATACGGCGTAGCTGTTGGCGACGTTACCTACAAGTACGTATTCATGAGAAACACTGACGCTGCTGCTTCCACCGCAGAGGCTGCTGCAACCGCACAGGCTGCCGCTACCGCTGAGGCTGCTGAGTAATTCAGTTCAAAACCGATACATCTGCCCGGACTTTGCGCCGGGCTTTTGTTTTCTGTTGACATACGGCGGGTTTTGTGGTACAATATTCTCCGGACATGATTTTGAACAGGAGAATCTACATGAGAAAATTAATTAAATCGCTTGCTGCCGCGGCGGTCGTTCTGATGGTCTGCACGGCATGCAGCCGTTCGATAGACACCGCGAAGATAGAAGGGAACTGGGTCTGCACCACCGAGGACGGAACTCAGCTCCGCGTGACCCTCACCGACCGCACCTTTACCCAGTCCAGCGGGGAAGCCACCGGCGAAACGCTTAAATACGAGCGCACCTCCGACGGTGTGAACGTCAAGGCACCCGACGGGAAGTCGCTGCTGAAACTGACATTCAGCGAGCAGGACGGCACCATCTCCTACACACTGAACGGCGCAGACGGCTCCGAGCATACCTACACCTTCACCCGGGAAGCTCAGTGAGACCTGACCGTCTTCATAAAACCGCATATTATTGCGCATTTGGGCATTTTCTGCCGGAATGCGCAATTATTTTTGTCCGGATACTTGAAAAATCCGCTGAACTGCGCTATAATATATACTGTATATTTGTGTACAGGCTAAAGTTAGTAAGGAGATTTTATGTTTCGAGGACCTCTTATAGAATTATTCATGCTCTTATTTTCAGGCAGCGTCACTGAATCCCAGGTGGTTAGCGTTGTTCTGTCGGTATTCTCGGTGCTTGTCATCATTTTCGTGGTGTTCCCGATACACGAGTGCGCCCACGGCCTTATGGCGAAGATCCTTGGCGACGACACCGCGGAACGTCAGGGAAGGCTCACGCTGAACCCATTCGCTCACATCGACGTGATGGGCGCGGTAATGATGATGCTCTTCCGCATAGGCTGGGCGAAGCCCACCCCGGTGGATATACGCAGGTGCAATAAGGTCAAGCCCCGCGCGGCGCTAGCGCTGACCTCCCTTGCAGGTCCACTCGCGAATATCCTGCTCAGCTATATCATGATAATAGCGTACAAGCTTGTTCTTATGAACCTCACGTCCACCACCGGCGCTTACATCGCCCTCGGTCTTTACTACACCGCGCAGATCAACGTTTACCTGGCGGTATTCAACCTTGTGCCGATCGCTCCGTTCGACGGTTTCAACATACTGGCGAGCTTCCTGCCGGGCAGGGCGGTCTACTTCATGCAGAAGAATCAGCAGATAATCTACTGGGTATTCTTCGCGCTGCTCATGTTCGGAGTGCTCTCCGTTCCGTTCGGACTTGCCTGCAACGGTATCATGTGGCTGCTCGACAAGGCTTCGTTCTTCCTCGGGTGACGCATGGAGGGACTTAGCTTCAAGCTTGAGATATTCGAAGGACCTCTGGACGCACTGCTCGCGCTGATACAGAAGCACAAGCTGAATATCCAGGACATCGAGATAAGCGTGCTGCTCGATCAGTTCATGCTGTACCTCAGCAGAATGGCGGAGGCTGACCTGGAGATCACCTCCGATTTTCTTGAGATGGCGGCGCGGCTCATAATGATAAAGTCTGCGGCGCTGCTTCCTCGGGAGGAAGCCGAGCAGATGAAACGCGAGCTCCAGGGAGCGCTTATCGAGTACGCCTTGTGCAAGACCATGGCGGAGCGCCTGAAAAAACGCTACCTCGGCGACGTAGTTTTCGTCAGGGAACCTATGGAGCTTGACATCGACAAGTCTTACCACAAGCTACACCAGCCGGAGGAACTCATGCTTGCCTACAGCGCGCTCAACGAGCGAACCCGCAGGAAGGCAAGCTACCGCCCGAGGTCGATACGCCCGATCGTCGCGAAAAGCTACGTTACGGTGTTCACCGGAATTGTGGCGGTGCTGAAAAGCCTGCGAAGGAACGGAACCGTGCAGATGGACGAGCTTTACAGGGGACAGCCCCGGTCGCGCACCGTGGCGACATTCCTTGCGATACTTGAGCTTTCGAAAGAGGGCAGGATATTCATATCTGAGGACGGAAACAGCGTAAGGCTGCGGAGAAAGTCCGACGATGAACGACCCGCAGAAACGGAGGGAGCGGAGCAGTGAAATTCAGCGAAGGAATGGCGGTAATTGAAGCCGTGCTGTTTGCGTGCGGCGAGCCGATAGACGCAGCGAAACTCTCCGAGGCATGCGAGATCGAAAAGGATACCGTACTGAAAATCATAGACCGCCTGAACGACCGGTACACGGAAAACGGAAGCGCGTTCCGGATAAACCGGCTCGGCGACAGCTACCAGATGATGACTCAGCCGCAGTTTGCGCCGTATATCAAAACCGCGCTGGAGACCCGCCGGCAGGTACCGCTGTCCCAGGCGGCGATGGAGGTTCTGGCTGTGGTGGCGTACAACCAGCCGGTCACCAAGAGTTTTGTGGAGCAGGTGCGCGGAGTCGACAGCTCCGGCGTTGTGAACAGCCTTGTGGAGCGCGATCTACTCGAGGAGTACGGAAGACTCGACCTGCCGGGACGTCCGATAGCCTACAAGACTACGGAGAACTTTCTGCGGTGCTTCGGGCTTACCGATATAAAGGGGCTTCCGGCGATACCGGACAGCACCGACCAGATAGATCTTGAGGAGTTCGACGAGATGAATTTCAGCGGCAGCGATTAAGCGACTAGGCGGCTGAGTGGCTGAGCGAGTTTGCAGCGGAGGTGAGGAAATGGGCTGGATAATTGCAGGTGCAGTTGTGGCAGTCATTCTCATTCTGCTCATGACCTCGGTAAAGGTGCGGTTCGACTACTCCGACCCCGGGGAACTCCGGCTGAAAATAAGCTGGCTTTTCGTAACGCTGGTGCGAATTCCGGCGAAAACCAAAAAGCAGAAGCGCCGCGACAAGAAGGCTGAGAAGGACGTGAAGTCCGCCGCTGAGCTTGAGAAATCGGAAGATCCCGGCGGCGGACAAACTGCGGACCCGCAGACGCTGAATGAAAGCAAGTCCGCTGAGCAGAATAAATCGCAGAAAACGCAAAAATCGCAGAAAACGGAGCGGGGAAAATCCGGGAAGCCTCCCAAATCTGACAAACCCAAGAGTCAGAAGCTGACGCTCAGCGATATTTTCGCGCTGGTCAAGCTGGTCTGGGACAGCCTCGGAAAGCCGCTGAAACGGCTGCTTAAAGCGACCCGCGTCACTGGTTTCCGGCTGGATATCTCGGTTGGCGGGGACGACGCCGCGGACGCTGCGATAAAGTTCGGAAAAACCAACATGGCGGCGGGAGCGGCGCTTGCGTTCCTGGACGGCTGTTTTACGCTGAAAGACCCGAAGTTCAATGTGACCTGCAATTTCCAGAGCGAGGAGACCCGCACGGAATGCGGCTTCACGGCAAGGCTGACGGTGATAGCGGCGCTTGCGTTCCTGTTCTGGGTCGCAGGCAGGCTGATCAGGAACTACATGTCCCGCAAGGACGCGGCAGCCGCAGTTGATAAGCTAAGAAAGTAACATTAATATAAAGGCTTGAAAGGAGTTTTATTATGTCAAATGCAATTGAAGGAATCCTCGGCGTTTCAATGGAGAAGATCCGCGAGATGGTGGACGTAAACACCATCATCGGCGATCCTATCTCCGCGCCTAATGGAACTACTATAATCCCGGTTTCTAAGGTGTCGTTCGGGTTTGCTTCCGGCGGCAGCGACCTTCCCACACAGGCGGCTGAGAAGTTCGCAGGCGGAGCAGGCGCGGGCGTTACGGTAAAGCCGCAGGCGTTCATCGTGATCAAGACCGACGGCGACGTTGAACTGCTGGAGCTCGGCGGCGCAGGCAAGACCAGCCCACTGGAAGGCGTTGTAGAGGCTATTCCGGGCGTTATCGGGAAGATAAAGGATCTCGTCGGCAAGAAAAACAGCGATTCCGCAGACGAATCTGACGACGCTGAATAAAATCCGCTGATACTGCGCACCCTATGATGGAAGAAATTACATCAGAGAGGTGCAGATATGAAGCGACAATTAAGAAGAATCATGGCGGTACTCGCCGCTTTGGCGGCGGCCGCGGGAATCTCCGTGACGGTCGGAGCGGCTCCGGAAAACATTTCTGCGGTCAGCGCGATAGTCATTGAGGCGGACACCGGCACGGCGCTCTGGGAAAAGAACGCCGACGAACACCGCGCGATGGCAAGCACCACGAAGATCATGACCGCCCTGCTCACCATTGAAGCCGGAGGCCTCGACCGGGAATTCACTGTGGATCCGCTCGCGATACTTGTCGAGGGGACTTCCATGGGTCTGCGCGAGGGCGACCGGGTGTCCCGGCGCGACCTGCTTTACGGGATACTGCTCCCTTCGGGGAACGACGCGGCAAACGCGGCGGCGGTCTCGGTAAGCGGAAGCATAGGCGCGTTCGTGGAGCTGATGAACTCCAGGGCGCAGGAGCTGGGACTTTCCAACACGCATTTCGTCACGCCCTCCGGTCTTGACGCAGATGGGCACTACACCACCGCCCGCGATCTCGCAAAACTTGCGGCGTTCGCGATGAAGAACGAGGTGTTCCGCGAGGTGGCGGCGTGTAAGTCGGCGGAGGTGGAGTTCGGGAATCCGCCGTATAAACGTACGCTGTACAATTCCAACAAAATGCTCAGGCGCTACGATGGCGCAATCGGCGTCAAGACCGGATTCACGGACAACGCGCGCAGGTGCCTGGTTTCTGCGGCTGAGCGCGGCGGAGTTACACTGGTCGCGGTAACGCTCAACGCCGGAGACGATTGGAACGACCACGCCAAAATGCTGGACTACGGCTTCACGAAGGTGAAGGCGTACCCGCTGGAGACTTCCTGCACGAACAGGGTCGCCGTCGCGGGAACAGGTCAGAGCGTTGGAGTTTACGCGCAGGCGCGCACACTGGCGCTCACTCCGGAGCAGCGCACCAGGATCGCCCGGGAAGTCTACCTCCCGGGGTTCGTTTACGGGAGCGTCGGCAGGGGAGACCGGCTCGGGGAGATCAGGTTCCTGCTTGACGGGAAGGTCGTGTGCGCCTGCCCGCTTCTGGCTGATTCAGCCGTGGAGGCGGACGACACCGAGCCGGGATTCTTTGAAACGGTACTGTCAAAACTGGGAATATATGTGTAGATAAATTGCGCAGTGATGCGCTGATTCCGCCCGGGAGGGCGTACATAGAGAGGATAAATATGGAAAAGGTTAGAATTCAGAAGATCATTGCAGACAGCGGAAGATGCTCGCGCAGAAAGGCGGAGGAGCTGATCTCCGCCGGCGTAGTCACGGTCAACGGCAGACCATGCTCCCTGGGAGACAAGGCTGACCCGTATAACGACCTGATATGCGTCGAGGGCGAGGAGATAGCTGCGGAGCGCGCAGAAAAGCGCTACATCATGCTTAACAAACCGCGCGGCTACGTAACGTCCATGGCGGACGAGATGGGCAGGAAAGTAGCTTCAGACCTGCTGACCGACGTTCCCGAGCGGGTTTACCCGGTGGGAAGGCTCGACCGCAACTCCGAGGGTCTGCTTATTTTCACGAACGACGGCGAGTTCGCGAACGACATCATGCACCCGTCGAAGCACGTTCCCAAGACATACCGCGTTACCATCGACGGAATGGTAAACGAGGATCAGCTTTCCCGGCTGATGTCCGGCGTGGAGCTTGACGACGGCGTAAAGACGCTCCCCTGCACGGTGGAGGTGCTGTCCGAATCCCCGGAAAGAACGGTGCTCCGCTTCGTCATCAAGGAGGGCAGAAACCGCCAGATACGCCGCATGTGCACCGCAGTAGGCCTTGAGGTCGGCAGACTGCGCCGTATCGCCATCGGCGGTGTGAAGCTCGGAATGCTCAAGCCCGGCGCCTACCGCGACCTGACCAAGGACGAGCTGCGTTCTCTGCGTGCTTCTGTCGGAAAAGGTCAGAACAGGAGAGGCAAATGATTTTTGCATTCAAGCGATGATTTGAGAATTATAAAGATTTGTTGAAATTGACAAAAATTTAACCATTTCACGCAATGGTTTTAATGCATAAGATAAAAAATGCAAAAATCTCAGATTTTCGCTTGAGTTTTCATATTCAATGTAGTATAATTATTGTGGATAAATTTTAATTAAGACGGGGCAGCTATGTCTGCACCGATCTCAATAGCAGGTATGGAGGAGAAAAAATGGCGTTTTCAAAGACACTGGCTGAGATGGAACAGAACGTTCCTGACAGCGACGCAAGAAAGAAACTGAATGCCCTCTTCGACGAGGACAGCTTTAACGAGCTCGACAAGTTCCTGTCGGCTGACGGAGCTGTAGGCAGCGTAGTATCCGGCTACGGCACAGTAAACGGCGCGACTGTTTACGCTTACGCACAGGACGTTTCCGTTAAGGGCGGCGCAGTTGACAAGAGCGCGGCTCTCAAGATCAAGAAGCTGTATGAGCTCGCTGCAAAGAACGGCGCTCCCGTTGTCGCAGTATTCGACAGCAAGGGCGGCGACATCAACGAGGGTATGGAAGTACTCGCTGACTACGGCGACATAATCAAGGCTTCCGCTGCTATTTCCGGCGTAGTTCCGCAGATCGCGGTCATCACCGGCGTATGCGCAGGCGCGGCTGCCGTCATCGCTTCCATGGCTGACGTTACGATCATGACAGAGAAGGCTGAGCTGTTCCTGAACGCTCCGTTCAACACACCAGACGGCAAGCTCGAGGGCGCAGGCAAGGCTGCAAACGCCGCTAAGTCCGGCGTTGCCGATATCCTTGCTAAGGACGACGCAGAGGCTATCGCAAAGGCTAAGAAGCTGGCTGCTATCCTTCCTGCAAACAACATCTCCCTCGCAGGCAACGATGATTTCGCAGAGAACGACGCTGCGGTTTCCGCTTCCATGAAGGGCGCTGACCTTGTTGCGGCTCTCGCTGACAAGAACTCCACTGTAGAGCTCGGCGCTGAGTTCGGCACCGCTGCTTACACCGCATTCGCAAGCGTTAACTGGGCAACCGTAGCTTTCGTAGCTACCGATAAGGCTGCAAAGCTCACCGCTGCTGACTGCGCTAAGATCGCAAGATTCGTTCAGCTCGCTGACGTATTCTCCATTCCGGTAGTTACAGTTGTAAACACCGAGGGCTTCGAGGCTTCCAGCGCTGCTGAGCTTGCAGGCTCCGTACGCGACGCCGCTAAGCTCGCTCAGGTTTACGCTTCCGCTACCACGACCAAGATCAACCTCATCACCGGCAAGGCAATCGGCGCGGCCTACACTGCATTCGACAGCGCTGACATTTCCTACGCATGGGAGAAGGCTGTTATCGCTCCGATGAACCCCGAGGCTGTCAAGGTATTCATGGGCGAAGAGGCTGACACCACTCCGTTCAAGGCTGCTTCCCTCGGCATGATCGACGGCGTTATCGCTGCTGAGGATACCAAGCAGGCAGTTGCTTCCGCTGTTGACCTCTGCTCCAGCAAGAGAGTAGCTGCTCCCACCAGAAAGCACGTTAATTTCGTATTTTAATTAAAACATAGAGAGGTTTTTGACATGAAAAGATACACCATCACAGTAAACGGCAATGCATACGATGTAACTGTTGACGAGGCTGACGGCTCCGCAGCCCCTGTTGCTGCTCCCGCTCCCAAGAAGGCAGCTCCCGCTAAGAAGGCTGCTGCCCCCGCTGGCGCACAGGGCAACGCAACCGTTAACGCTCCTATGAACGGCACTATCGTCGACGTTAAGGTCAAGGTAGGCGATAAGGTTACAAACGGCACCGTTATCGCAGTTCTCGAGGCTATGAAGATGGAGAACGACATCGTTTCCGATAAGGACGGCGTTGTTGCTTCCGTTAACGTTAACAAGGGCGACGCTGTTGAGACCGGCGCTGTTGTTGCTACACTGAACGCGTAATTATTAAGGAGAACAGAAATGGCAAAATTAAAGATAACTGAAACCGTTCTTCGTGACGCGCACCAGTCCCTGCTTGCCACAAGAATGTCTATGGACGAAATGCGTCCTATCCTCTCCGAGATGGACAAAATCGGCTTCTACTCCGCTGAGTGCTGGGGCGGCGCGACCTTCGATTCCTGCATACGCTTCCTGGACGAGGATCCGTGGGAGAGACTCCGTATCCTGAGAAAGGAAATGCCGAACACCAAGCTTCAGATGCTGTTCAGAGGTCAGAACATGCTGGGTTACCGTCACTATGCTGACGACCTGGTAGAGTACTTCGTTCAGAAGTCCATTGCAAACGGTATCGACATTATCCGTATCTTCGACGCACTGAACGATATCCGCAACCTCGAGACCGCCATCAAGGCGGCCAAGAAGGAGCAGGGTCACGCTCAGGTAGCTATTTCCTACACCCTCGGCGAGGTATTCACTCACGAGTATTACATGAACTACGCTAAGCAGATCGAGAATGCCGGCGCAGATTCCATCTGCATCAAGGATATGGCAGCTCTGCTGACTCCTTATGAGGCTGCAAGCCTTGTAAAGGATCTGAAGGCTACCGTTAAGATCCCGATCCAGCTTCACACCCACTATACTTCCGGCCTTGCTTCCATGTGCATCATCAAGGCTGTTGAGGCAGGCGTTGACGGCGTCGATACCGCTATGTCCCCGCTCGCACTGGGTACTTCCCACGCTCCGACTGAGTCCATCGTGGCTACATTCCAGGGCACAGAGTATGACACCGGTCTTGATCTTGTGAAGCTGAACTCTATCCGTGACTATTTCATGAAGCTCCGCAAAAAGTACATCGACAACGGCCTGCTGGATCCCTCCATGCTGGCTACCAATACCAACGCGCTGATCTATCAGGTTCCGGGCGGAATGCTCTCCAACCTGCTGTCTCAGCTTAAGCAGGCTGGCAAGGCTGATCAGCTCGAGGCTGTTCTTCAGGAAGTTCCGCGTGTTCGTAAGGATTCCGGCTTCCCGCCCCTCGTTACACCTACCTCACAGATCGTTGGTACTCAGGCTGTGTTCAACGTAATTACAGGCGAGCGCTACAAGACTGTTACCAAGGAGTTCAAGGGTCTCGTTAAGGGCGAATACGGCAAGACTCCTGTCGCAATCGATCCTGAGTTCCAGAAGAAGATCCTCGGCGCAGAGGAGCCCATCACCTGCCGCCCTGCCGACCTTCTCAAGCCCGAGTTCGACACAATGAAGGAAGAGGTCAAGCAGTACGTTGAGAACGCTTCCGTTGAGGATGTGCTCACTTACGCAATGTTCCCGAAGGTTGCTCCGAAGTTCTTCGAGAAGCGCCGCGACAGACAGGTAGGCATCGACGCTGACCATGCTGACAAGACCAACAAGGTTCACCCCGTCTGATAACTGAATTATATGTCCCTGCGGCTACGGCTGCGGGGACATTTTGTTTTTAACATGAAAATCGGCGGATTGTCGAAAATGCATAAATAGTGTGTAATTGATGTGAAAGCGGAGTGGGCGATAAATGGAACAGGGAACACCCGCGAGCGTGATTGTAATAGGAAATACAGGAAAATTGCAATGATATCGTTTACACTGCGGTTTTGCTGATTTTTCGGCGATTTGCACAAATGAATGATTACAAAGCGGTTACAAAACGGTTACAAATTCGGTAACAGCAAAGTAACAACAAAGCATGAACGTCAAGGAAATCGCATTAACTAGCGGATAAATTTAGTTAACAAAAAAAATAAACTGAAATCAACAATTCATGCCTTTGTATTGTGAATATGAACAAGAGGTGAAAATTGAAAACGTTTTCCCATTTTTTCTGTTCAAAAAGTTCTAAAAAAGGGGTTGAAAAATGAAATGATTTATGATAAACTTACAAATGTAATCAAGGGGCGGTGATTGAAACGCTTCAGACAGAGTATAATTACCCGAGAACCTTGATGATTAATTCAGTTCCCTCGGGAACAAAATGAAACCTATTTTGGGAGGAAAAATCTATGAAGAAAAGAATTTTAGCAGCTCTGCTCGCATCTGCTGCAGTTCTGTCCTTTGCTGGCTGCTCCAGCAACACAACAAGCTCCAGCACACCGGCTGATTCCAGCTCCGCTGCTGACAGCTCTGCTGCTGATTCCAGCACACCTGCTGACGAGTCCAGCTCCGTTGCTGAGGAGTCCAGCGCACCCGCTGCTGAGGCTGATGATTCCGCTAAGACTGCTGGTACCGGTATCACCGTAAGCGAGAGCGAAGGCAAGGTATTCAACATCTACGCTTGGAACGAAGAGTTCAAGGGCTTCTTCGAGAAGTACTACACCGTTCCTGAGGGAATCACCGTTAACTGGGTAATCAATCCTTCTGACGACGGCGTTTACCAGGATAAGCTCGACGCTGCTCTCCAGGCTCAGGCTACCGCAGCTGCTGACGACAAGGTTGATATGTTCCTTGCAGAGGCTGACTACATCATCAAGTATGTAAACTCCGACTACACAATGGACGTTTCCAAGATCGGCGTTTCCGCACTCGACACTGAGTATAAGTACACCGTAGACGCAGCTACCGATACAAGAAACGGTCAGCTTAAGGGTGTTTCCTTCCAGTGCTGCCCTGCTGCTCTGATCTACAGACGCTCCATCGCAGAGGCTGTTCTCGGTACTTCCGAGCCCGCTGAGGTTCAGGCTAAGCTCTCCGACTGGACAAAGTTCAACGAAGTTGCTAAGCAGGCTAAGGATCTCGGTTACTACATGACCGCTTCCTATGCTGAGACCTTCAGAACCTTCTCCAACAACGCTACATCTCCTTGGGTAGACGCTGATAACAACCTCGTTATCGACGATGTATTCAATCAGTGGATCGACCAGGCTTACGACTTCGTTCAGAACGAGTACACTCTGACCTCCGATATTTGGGGCGATGAGAAGAATGCTCAGATGTTCAAGGATGGCAAGACAATGTGCTTCTTCGGCCCGGCTTGGTACTACAACTTCTCCATGGGCAACGCACAGGATCCCGATAAGGGCTGCCCTGGCGACTGGGCTATTATCCAGGGTCCGCAGGCTTACTTCTGGGGCGGCACATGGCTGCTCGCAGCAGAGGGCTCTGATAACCCCGAGATGCTCGCAGACGTATTCAACGCATTCACCGCTAACGAGGACATCTGCACCAAGCTCGTTGAGAACGAGAGCCAGTTCACCAACAACACCAACGTAAACCAGAAGTTTGCTGAGGATCCGAACTATGGCAACGCATTCCTCGGTGGTCAGAACGATACCGCTATCTTCGTTGAGCTTGCTAAGAACATCAAGTTCGAGAACAAGACTCAGTACGATCAGCTCCTCAGTGAGGGTCTGCCTAAGTACATGCTCGACTACTTCACTGGCGAAGTTTCCAAGGACGAGGCTCTTGCTAACTTCTACAGCTTTGTAAACGACAAGTATCCTGCAATCGTAACTCCTTAAGTTGGCGTTTTAACAAAGTAATCTAGTCCTAAAAAAAGAGGCGGGGCAGTCTTGCTTCACCTCTTTTTTACTAGGAAAATTAAGAGGAGAGGACCTAGGAATGGATAAGAAACATAAGTCGATCAGTTATGCAAAATGGGGTTACATATTTATAATACCGTTCCTCATTGTATTTATTACTTGCCAACTGATACCGCTTTTCAACACATTTTACAACAGCTTTTTTGAAAACTACAGAGATGGACTTGCACAGATTGGACCGAACTTTGTAGGTTTTGATAACTACATCAAGTTGTTCACTCCTAATAAGAGCGGATCTATTAACATAGTCAACTATGCATGCAATACAATGATCATGTGGATCATTGGTGCTATCCCTCAGCTCGTTTTCTCGTTACTTCTTGCAGTCATTTTTACGAGCGCAAGACTTAACATCAAAGGCCAGACTTTTTTCAAGACAGTTATCTACATGCCTAACCTGGTAATGGCGTCGGCGTTCTCAATGCTGTTCTTCACATTGTTCTCAAATGTTGGACCTATAAATCAGATCATCCTCGCAATGACGAATAATACATTCGAATTCTTCCGGAATCCTGTATCGACGCGTTGCATAATCGCGTTTATCAACTTCCTGATGTGGTTCGGTAATACTACGATATTGCTGATGGCTGGTATCATGGGTATCGACCAGAGCCTGTTTGAGGCTGCATCTATTGATGGTGCTACTTCTGGTCAGGTGTTCTTCAAGATCACACTTCCTCTGCTGATGCCGATTCTGCTTTATGTTGCGATCACATCTCTCATCGGTGGTCTTCAGATGTTCGATGTCCCGCAGATCATCACTGCTGGTTCCGGCAGCCCGAATAACAGCTGTATGACTCTTATCATGTATCTTAACCGTCTGATAGGCAGCGGTTCCAAGAACTATGGTATGGGCGGTGCTGTTTCCGTTGTTATCTTTATACTGACCGGTGCGCTCAGCATGATCGTATTCAAGACAATGGTTACAAGAGACGACAAGCCGAAGAAAAAGGCAAAGAAGGTAAAGGAGGCTGTAAAGAATGGCTAATCCTAATGTAGCAAAGTACAAGGAAGAATCCAAGAGCTATCGTGCACAGCAGATGGTAACGAGAGTGCTCGCTTATATCTTCCTTGTTTTTGTAACTTTCCTTTCACTGTTCTCTTTCTATCTGCTGATCATCAACGGTTCACGTTCAAATGCAGAACTGCAGGCAGGTTTCACACTGATCCCGAGCACACACTTTGGCGATAACTTTATCACTGCTATCACTGATAACGCTCTGTTCTCGCTTCCTCGCGGTCTTTGGAATAGCTTCTTTATTGCTGCGTCCAGCGCTATCCTGACAACGTACTTCTCTGCAATGACTGCGTACGGCATTCATGTTTACGACTTCAAGGGAAAGAAGTTTATCTTTACATTCATTCTGGCTGTAATGATGATCCCAACACAGGTTTCCGCAGCAGGTTTCATTCAGCTCGTTAACCAGGTTCATCTGAACGATACCTACTGGCCGCTGATAATTCCGGCGATCGCTGCTCCGGCAATATTCTTCTACATGAAGCAATACATCGAAAGCTCCATGCCGCTTGAGGTAATCGAGGCTGCCCGTGTTGACGGTTCCAACGAGTTCAGAACGTTCAACGCTATCGCTGTCCCCATGCTGAAGCCTGCGTTCGCAGTACAGCTTATCTTCGGATTCGTTGCGTCCTGGAACAACTTCTTCACACCTGCGCTGGTTATTGACTCCTCTGACAACTGGACACTTCCTATTATGATGTCCATTCTGCGTTCTAAGCTCAACTCTCAGAACGGCGACCTGGGTGAAGTTTACATGATGATCCTGTTATCCATCATTCCGGTTGTTATCGTTTATCTGTTCCTCTCCAAGTTCATCGTTAAGGGCGTTGCTCTTGGCGCTGTTAAGGGCTAATAAACAGATTATCCCCCGTCAGAAGCTGGGGCAAAAGACACTTTTTCTACAAGCTGAATCCACCGGCATGACCGGTGGATTCTTTTTATTTGTAGAATTATCCCCGGAGCAGAACTCCGGGGATTTACTATTAAGAATCAGCCTTTTCAGACTTCGCAGGTTTTCCGGGATTTCCAACGAACTCAAAGTCGATGAACCCGCCGTTGACGTTCACGCTGACGCACTTCACGCGAACCTTGTCGCCAACAGTATATACGCTGCCGTCGATCGCTCCGGTGAGGATAACGCCGTGCTGTACCTCGTAGTCGCCCATGGGCATGGTCGCAACCGACACCATACCCTCAATGGTGTTAGGCAGTACGACGTACACGCCGCCCACGCTGACGCCGGAAATCATTCCGTCAAACTCCTCGTTGACGTGGTTCTTCATGTACTCAGCCATGTAGAAATTCTCGCACTCGCGCTCGCAGCGTACCGCTGAAAGCTCCGTGTTGCTCGCCTGGAGCGCCGCAGAAGCAGAGAACGCAGCGTACTTCCTGCACAGCTTCTCGTGGTCAAGGGAGTACACATAGTCGGTCAGTATGCGGTGTATCGAGAGGTCGGCGTAGCGGCGTATAGGCGAGGTGAAATGCGCGTACTCCGGCATTACCAGGCCGTAATGTCCGAGGGGCTCCTCGCTGTAGCGCGCCTTCATCATCGTGCGCAGGACGATCCTGTTAATCACCATCGCGCGGTCGCTGTCCTTGTTCTCGCGGAGTATCCGCGCAAGCTCGGAGGCGGGAGCGTTCGCCCCGAGCGCCCCGGGATTTATCCCCAGCGCGGTCAGCGTTTCCCGCAGCTGGTCGAGCTTCTCCGTCGTCGGAGCCTCGTGCACACGGTAAACGAACGGTATTTTCTCCTTCATCGCAAGAGCCGCCGCCGATTTGTTCGCCATCAGCATGAACTCCTCGATGATCCCTTCTGCAATTCCGGTGGTGCGCGGCTTAACGTCAATGCACACGCCGTTTTCATCAGTGATTATCTTGGTCTCTGAGGTATCTATCTCGGGAGCGCCCCGGTCGACGCGGTTCTTTACAAGGATATCCGCGAGTTCCTTCATTATCGGGATACGGTCGATCACCCGGGCGTATTTCGTCTTTATTTCGTCGTCGGCGGTGCCGTCGATTATCTTGTTGACCTCGGAATAAACGCCTTTTACGCGGCTCCTGATAACGGATTTCTCGAAGCGGTAGCTCAGCAGCTTTCCGTCAAACCCGACGTCCATCAGGCAGGAAAACGCCAGTCTGTCCACCTGCGGATTCAGCGAGCATATTCCGTTTGAAAGCTGGCGCGGCAGCATGGGGACCACCTGGTCGGCGTAGTAGATCGAGGTTCCGCGGTAGAACGCCTCCTCGTCGAGCTTGCTGCCCTTTGTAACGTAGTGTGAAACGTCCGCGATATGCACTCCCAGTTTGTAGCAGCGTTCGGTCTTTGCGATGCTCACTGCGTCGTCGATGTCCTTGGTGTCCGCACCGTCGATGGTGAAAATCGGCTCTCCACGGAGATCCAGTCGGCGGAGCACCTCGTCGGGGTCCGGTTCGTCGATGTCAAGTTTGGAAGCCTCGTACAGCACATCGTCCGGAAAGTTCACGTGCAGATTGTTGGACAGCATGTAGGCGTCCGCGCCTGCCTTCGCGGTATCGCAGGAGCCGAACACATCCACGATGTTGACGGTATGATCCATGTGGCGCTCGCCACGCTTCTTTATTGAGAAAACTACCTTATCGCCGACATGCATAGCAGCCGCTTTGGACACCTTCGCAATAACGAGCGGGTCGTTGCAGAGCTTATCCGGAAGAACCATCAGCTTGTTGCCCTCAGCGACGATAACTCCGGTCTGAAGTCCATTGTTCGCCTCCAGCACGGAAACCACAACTGCCTCGGCGGAGAATCGCTCGTCAGCTTCGGCGGTCTGCTTTGCAAGCACGATATCTCCGGGAATAGACCCCATGAGGTCGCGGCCGCGCACGAAATACTCGACCGGCATATCTCCGAGCTGCCTGATAAAACCGGATTTCGGCGTTACCCGGGTGACCTCCGCCTTGAAGAACTGCTCCGGGTGCTTTATCCAGCACATGCCCTTCTTGTAGGCAATGTCGTTGTGCTGTTTCATTTCGGAAAGCGCGGTCTCCAGCTTCTTGAATCCCTTTTTATTGATATCCAGACGGTCGGCGATCTGCTTGTCGGTCAGTCCCTTTTCGCCTGCGTCGTAAAGCATGAGCAGTATTGATATTTTCAGCTTGTTCATTTTTATCCTTTCTCATCGGTTTACTATATTTTATCCACGAACTCACCTGTTATTAACAAAAAGGACAGGCGGTAATGCCTGTCCCGTTTTTTTACTGTTCAGCAGTGGAAGCTGTGCTTTCAGCATACGATTCGCCCGCCTGAGCTGTTCCGGAGGACTCAGCCGTGCTTCCTGCCGCGCCTGATTCAGCAGTGCCGGAATCCTCAGCGGTTCCCTCGGAGGTGGAAACCTCGGAAACAACGGAAGAAGTAACGGAGCTTGATGTGTCGTCAGACTTGGAACCGCCGAAGTAAGCATTTGCAATATTAACAACCATCGCAAGAATGAAGAATATGATCGCCGCCGTGATCATAGCCTTGTTGAGCTGAGCTTCCTTGGTTCTGCCGGAATTCTTTCCGAAGTAGTTATCGCCGGTGTTGCCGGAGATTGTCTGAGACATCTGAGTCTTGGTGTCCTGCATAAGAACAACGATAACGATAAACACGCATGCAATTATAAGAACTATTGCGCTGATTATTTCGAAAATACCCATTGGTTAATATTCCTCCATATAAATATGTACATTTATGTACAAGTGATATCATACTAATCAAGTATACCACATAATCACAGAAATTGCAAGTCCTTTTTGAAATTTTTTTTATTTGCGGAGAAATTATTTTGCTGAAGTCATACGGCGCTTACCGGTCATAGATGTGACCTCCAGCTTCAGCACCCGGGTCCTGGGTATGGCGGCGGGGTTAAAATCCGTATGCTCAGGGTGGTAGTGTCTCATTATCAGCGTCAGCGCGTGGAGTTTCTCCTCCTCCGGAACCTCGGTCAGTACTCCCTTGCCTATTACGCTGCGGTACTCCATCGTGCAGTATCCCCTGCTCTCGTCCAGTACTATCCTGTGGGAGCAGTCCATTTCGAACGCGGTCTGCGGGTCGCGGCTTATCAGGTCGTACTTCCTGCCCTCTGCCGCGCCGTGGAAGTACAGATAAAGCCTTCCGTCGCTGACCTCCTCGCCGAAATTCAGCGGCAGGATATACGGCACTTCCTCGTCGTTCAGCGCAAGACGGCATACGTCGCATTCGGATATTACCTGAAGCAGCTCCTGTTCGTCTGTGATCTCCCTGTCTGATCTTCTCATTTTATCCCTCCATTCATAAAGATTATAGCACATTTCCACGGAAATTTCAATCGGAAAACGAGGTTCTTAATCAACCCCGGACATACTATAATATATAGAATACGCGATTACGCGAAAGGAGCATTTATGAATACGTTAAAGACAATTCTGAGCGGGCTTGCGGTTGGCGGCGCAATGACCATTCCCGGCGTCAGCGGCGGAAGCGCGGCGATGATCCTCGGAATCTACGACGACCTGATAACGGCGGTCAGCCGCGCCTTCTCCGAACCTAGGAAAAATCTCCTGCTGCTCCTGAAATTCGCCGTCGGAGCCTGCGCCGGGGCACTTCTCATAGCAAGGCTGATAACTTTCCTGCTGACTACCCCTGTGGAAGTTCCGCTGAGGTTCCTGTTTCTCGGGGCGGTCGCGGGCGGGATTCCCATGATTTTCCGCAAGGCTGAGATCAGGAAGCTTACCGCCGGATCCACTGCGCTTATCCTCGCCGGGGTCGGAGTTGTAATGTTGATCTCAATGCTCCCCGAAAGGATATTCTCGCCCGACACCTCCGGATTCGCTGCGGTGATAATGCAGTTTCTCGGTGGACTTCTGCTTGCGGCGGCGCTGGTGCTCCCGGGGATAAGCGCGTCGCACTTTCTGCTTATGCTCGGGATTTACGATGATGTTATGGAAAAGCTCGGAGAATTTGAGCTGTTGGCTCTTGTTCCGCTTGCGGCAGGAGCCGCAGTCGGCGTATTCCTGACAGCTAAGGTGCTTGAGAGGCTTCTCGGCCTCCACCCCCGCGGAACTTACCTCGTGATACTCGGGTTCATGCTCGGCTCGCTTCGGGAACTGCTCCCGCACGGCGCCGGACCCGTCCAGACCTCCGCCGGAATGCTGTGCACAGTCGTGGGATTCGTAGTTGTTTACTGGCTGCAATCCGGAAAGAAATACAGAGATATTGTACAAAAAACAGTTGACAAACGCAAGATATAGTGATATACTATTGTTACAGATAAGAGGTGATACTCATGAAAATCAACGTTACAGGAGGCACGCTCCCCCAGCAGGAAATCGACTATTACACGGAAGCCGCTCTGAAAAAATACCCGAACCGCAACATAACCGCCATCGACTTTGACGTCGACGGAGAGTACGTCAACGCGACATACCATTTCAACGACCAGCCGTTTGAGCGTATCAGGCGGATCACGGGCTACCTTGTTGGTACGCTTGACCGCTTCAACAACGCCAAGCGCGCCGAGGAAGCAGACCGCGTAAAGCACGGGTTAAATTAAAACAAACCTCCGCCGAAAAGCGGAGGTTTTGTTCATATAAAACTAAAACGCAAAAATCCCCCGCCTTTGCCGGGTCAAAAAATACTTCTATCCCAGCAAGTGTCTAGGCGACGACCTTCGGTCTTACGCTGGTTTGACAGCAAAGCCGCCAAGACATGCGCGCGGCTGGGATGTTCGTCGGAAAAGTCACTTTAGGGACTTTTCAACGGTCTAAATCCACCGGTCATGCCGGTGGATTTACGTTTATTCTGATCATTCCTCGATAAGGTCGCCGTAAACAACGCCCAGACCGAGAGTGCTCATGTAAACTCTGCCGTACTTGTTCCAGTCGCCGTAGACGAACTTGCCGTTTCCGGTTCCGCCGAATTGGTGGTTGTCATCGTTGATACGACTCCATGTTGCGCCCTCGTCGGTGGACCAGTAGAGACCTATCGGATCGTCTGAGGTCGGCTGACCCCAGATGTAGATAACGGCAGGGTCGCCGTCGTTCTTGCCTCTGCCAAGACCTACCATCTGGCAGTTGGAAACCGTGGAGAGACGAGTGAAGGTCTTGCCGTGGTCGGTGGAGACCTGAAGTCCCATTGCAGGGTAGTAGATCTTGCCCTCAACGCCTGCCTCTACTACTGGTCTTGTTGATGTGAACACGGAAAGTTCGCTGTTTGCGGTGAAGGTCTTGCCGCGGTCGTCGCTGTAGTAGAAAGTGCTGCCGCTTGCTGCGTAGAGGTAGTCAGGGTTTACGGGGTCGGCGATAAGGCGCTTTGCGGACATTCCGCCCTCGGACTGGTTCCAGGTCTTGCCCTTGTCGTCAGACCAGAACACGAACGCCATGTTGTCCGGAGCCCAGTAGAATGTCGAGCCGTCAGCGGAGATCGCAACGGAGCCGCCGTGGCCGTTCTGACCGCTCACCGGAGCCGTCACCTTGTTGCTCCAGGTAACGCCGCGGTCCTCGGAGTACCAGAAGTCGTTGCCGGTGTCGGAGTTTGCAGCCTTTACCCATACGTCGGTGTTGGCGGCTGCGACCGCAAGCCCGGTCATGGAGCCAGCGTTGCTGCTGTGGCGCGTTCCGAACTCGGCAGCGTCATCCTGCGTGAATCCGTCGTAGTCCCCAACGACCGTCACAAGCTCGCCGCCGGGAATGCTGACAAGCTCGTAGGGAACAGTCTCTTCAATGCCCTCTGCGAAGAAGTAGAATGCGGGATGCTCGTCCCAGATGTTGTCGCAGGAGAAAATTCCGTTGCCGGAGACCACCATGATCTTTCCGGTGTTGTGCGGGTCGATAGCGAGGGAGCTGCACCAGTGCATGGAGGACTCGTTGTGCCAGCTTACATCGCCGCCGGACATCGTCATATCAAGGTTGATGTTCTTCCAGGTCTTGCCGCCGTCGGTGGTAACGTAGAAGTCGTCGCCGAAGGTGCCGTTTGCCTGCTGGTCGTATACGTTCTCGGTCACTGCCACCATTCTGTCGGGGTTGGCTGGGTCGATAACAACGTCGCCGTAGCCGTTCTTTTCAGGTGTGATGTCAGTAATGGAATCATCAGCGATATTAAGCAGGCGGATCCCGCCGTTGCCGCGGGGATTGTTCCACGGACCCTCGGTGGAAGCGTATGTCAGCACGATCTTTCCGTCGCCGTTGTACTTCATGCGCTGGACCATCAGACCCTTCGGGGCGTCCTCAACGGGAGCCCACGTAGCGCCCGCGTCGGTGGATTTGTAGAGGTTGTAGTCGCCCTTGCGGGAGATGGCGGCGTAGATCGTGGAGCAGGAAGAATCATCGCCGGACTGCGGGTCGATGAAGATGCTGCAGATGCCGCTGTTGTTATTGGTGTTGGTATCGGTGCCGAGGTCGAGGTAGCTGAAGGTCTGACCGCCGTCGGTGGACTTTATCAGACCGCCGCTGCTCATTCCCGCGGCATATACGATGTCGCTGTTCTTGGGGTCGACCGCAAGGCGTTCGCCGTTTCCGCGGCCCATTCCGTTGCCGTCTACCTTTATGTAGTCGGTGAGCTCGGTTCGAGTGAAGGTGCTGCCGTAGTCATTGGAGATAAACAGCGCGGTCCTGCCGCCGCTGAGGTAGCTTGTTCCTGCGAGGAGGTAAACGCGGTTCGGATCCTTGTCGCCGTAGGCGAGGCCAGCGATGCCGAGGAATCCCTGGTCGTCCTCGCTTATGCCGTAGGACATGGACTCCCAGAGCTGGGTGTCCTTATTGTAGCGGTACGCACCGCCGACGTCGGTGCGGGCGTAGTAGAGTCCTTCCTGGCTGGTCGCAAAAACGCCGCTGACGAATCCGCCGCCGCCCATCGCTACCTGGTTGAATTCCCAGCCGTTTGCGGACACATTGGAGGCTGTCGGCTCGCCCGCGGGGGAACTGCTGTCGTCCGGAGCGCTGCTTTCAGAACCGCTGGTTTCATTTTTGGAGCAGCCTGCAACGCTGACCGCTGTCGCAGCCGCAAGCAGTATGCTTAAAATTTTTCTGTGCTTCATAGATTTCTCCTTAATTTCGTTGCGTATGTTGCTTACATAGCTTACGTATCTTACGTGGCGTATTACATTTTCAGCCCGGGTTTCCATTGGTCTGAACTTATGTAATGGTTTACACAAGCTATATTATACAACATTTTTTCTCAAATTGCAAGTGTGTTTCACGATTTTCACAATTTGCTCCATGATATTGAAAGAATTTTTATAGAATCAGGGAAGATACTGCAAAATTTCAGCCGCAAAGAGGATACCGGTTGACAACCAACCGTTGAAATGCTAAAATATTGATGAGGTGATGATATGAACAACAGCATTTACCCGGTGCTCGGCGCTCAGATGAAGCTTCCGTTCTATGTTTCCGGCGTGGGTATCTCCGACCCGGAGTACCACGTGGTTCGAAGTTCCGGACTGGTATCCTACCAGATTTTATATACCAGAAGCGGAGCGGGGGTGCTTGAGATAGACGGCAGGAAGCTCCCGCAAATTCCGGGGAGCATATTTCTCGTCGCTCCGGGAGTCCCGCACGAGTACTACCCGCAGCAGGGCATGTGGGAGACCGCCTGGGTGGTTTTCCGCGGAGCCTGCATTCGCGAGCTTATGACGAATCTCGGATTTGGAGACTGGAACGAGCGCAGCGGCGCGGAGCTTTCCGGATGCGATGGGATCTTTGCAAGACTGCTTTCCGCAGCGTCAGACCCGCTGAACGGCGGTGAGCGCTGCTCCCTGCTTGTGTACGAATATATTCTGGAGGCGCGCTCGGTGCTTCTCGGCGGCGCAAAGCGTCCGGGAGGTCAGTCAGACCGCGCGGTGGAGTTCATCGAACGGCATTTCAGCGAGGATATCACGCTTGATCAGCTCGCGGGGATGACCGGGGTGTCGCTTCAGCATTTCTGCCGGATATTCCGTGGGCAGACGGGAATGCGGCCGATGGAGTACCTCGCACGCAAGCGGATATCAGAGGCAAAGCGGCTGCTCAGCTCCACCGGACGGAGCGTGGCGGAGATCGCGGAGCTTACCGGATACCGCGACCCTACCTATTTCGGCGCGGTGTTCCGGAGATACGAGGGAACCACCCCGACAGAGTACCGCAGAACAAGAATGCTGTGATGTTCATATTTTAAGGATACGGCAAATATTTAATCTTGAAAAAATGCTCCCGCTGCGCTATACTTGAATCAACAGATGAATTGCAAACTCATCGAAAGGAGCATTGAAATGGATATTAAAAAACTGGCTGCGGCGGCTGTATGCGCGGTCACAGCGGCAAATTCAGTAATACTTCCCGCGTGTGCGGAGACGGCGGAAACGGAGGCGGATTCTTTGAACATAGTGATAAACGGCGGCAATGCCAACACCCTCGAAAACATGCTTTACCGCGGAGTAGGAATGGTGAGCGGAAACAACTCCTCACGCCTGCTTCTCGACTACAAGGCGGAAAACCCGGACGCTTACTGGGAGATAATGAACTACATCTTTGGAAAAAATGGTCTTGAGGTCGCACACCTGAAGCTCGAAATGGGCTCGGATATCAATTCCTCCTCCGGTACGGAGCCTTCCGTAATGCGCAGCGCGGACGAGACCGCCGATGTCACAAGGGGCGCAGGCTATCAGCTCGCAGCGGACGCAAAGACGATAAACCCGGATCTCACGCTTGACATGCTGTGGTGGAGCGAACCACGCTGGATCTCCGATTCCGACGACGTTTACGCGGCGCGCTACAAGTGGTATAAGAACACGCTCGACGCGGCGTACGACACCTACGGCATCAAGTTCGACTACGTTTCCGCGACCCAGAACGAGCGCGGCCGCGACAACGGCTGGATAGTGTACCTGTCGCAGCACCTCAAGAGCGAGCCAGATTCCCGCTACGACTATTCCGCTATTAAAATAGTTGCCGGCGAGGAGGTCTGCACCTGGCAGGCGGCGGCTGAGGTCCTCAAGGGGCTTCGCGACGGCGACGCCACGCTTTCCGACAACATCGACGTTCTCGGAAGCCACTACACCAGCAGCTCCACCGACCATGCGCAGGAACTTGCACGGGAGTACGGCAAGGAGCTGTGGTTCAGCGAGGGAAGCTCTCCGATGGCGTACTCCGAGGGCGCGTGGCGGTTTGACGAGGGCAATTCCGGTCTGACCGGGATTAACGGCGCGCTGGACATCGCCAACCGCTACATTTCAATGTATCCGCAGGGCGGCATGACGCTGTGCCAGTTCCAGCCGGTGGTTGCCGCGTACTATGACGGCGTGTGCTACTGCCAGAAGCAGTTCATCAACGCCTGCGACCCGTGGAGCGGTTACTACACGCTTGACAGCGGATTCTATACCATGCTTCAGTTCACGCAGTTTATGGATAAGGGCTGGAGCTTCGTTGACGGCGCCTGCTACGCTGACGGAGTTCCCGGCGGCGACGGCCACGCGATGGTTGACGCAAAGTACAGCTACATGACCACGTGCAGTCCCGACAAGTCGGATTATTCGACGGTCATCACAAACACCACCGCCGAGCCGCTGACCTACGAGTTTGAGGTATCGGAGCTTGCCAACGCCGGGAGCGAAGTCCACCTCTGGGAAACAAGAGGACCTGACGGCGGCGCGTATAACGAGAACTACTTTAAGAATATCGGCAGCGTTACACCGGAGGAAAACGGCGGGAAGTACACCTACTCCGTAACTGTGAAGCCCTATTCTATACTTACAGTTTCTACGATCGACCTTCCGGAGACGGAGTACAAGAACCCGGAAAGATCTGAGCGCACTATTCTGGAGCTTCCGTACAGCGACGATTTCAGCTATGCCGGTTACGGCGATGATTTCCTTGCCTCCCGCGGAAACGCCCCGCGCTACACGACCGACGAGGGCGGAGCGTTCGAGGTAAACGACGGCGTTCTGGTTCAGCAGATAACCGCCGCTGAGAAGGCGAACGAGTGGGGCTGGACTCCTGACCCGACCACGAATTTCGGCGACGACCGCTGGTATAACTACAGCGTTTCTGCGAAGGTTATATTTGCCGATTCAGACAATGCGGCGGGGAATTACACCGGCGTTGGTCTGCGCTACATTCAGGGTCATGCGGGAGCGAGCGGCTACTGGCTCAAACTCACGCAGAGCGGCGACTGGAGCCTGTGGGAAAACAGCGACGTCCTCCGGAGCGGAAAGAGCACAGCGGACACCTCCGCACCTGTGGAGCTGAAGATAGAGGCGGTCGACAACAACGTTAAGTGCTGGATAAACGGCGAGCAGGTGTGCGACTACACAGCAGAGGGAAGTTTCCTTGGCGCTGGCCGTGCGGCGTTCTTCTCGTCCTATGACCGCAACGGGTTTGACGATCTCGTGATAGCTCCGGCTGAGGGCGCGGAGACCTACGTCACCCGCTTCGACAATACTGATCTGATGTTTGATTACACAGGCGAGTGGAATCACAACACAATGTCCAGCTTCAAGAACTACAAGCGTACGCTGTCCTCGGCGAAGGCTGGCTGTTCGTTCGCAGTGGATTTCACCGGAACAGGAATTGCCATCACCGGCGGCGGAAAGGGCGCGTCCGTGACCTACACGCTTGACGGCGGCGAGGAAGTCGCGTATACTGTTCCGAGCACTGGAATGCGCGAGGTCAATTTCATGCTGAAGGGTCTTGAGAACGGCGAGCATCATCTGAATGTTACAGTGACCGACGGCACTTATAATGTAGACGGCGCGGAAGTCACCGGAATGGAAGTTTACACAGCGGCTCAGCGGGAGCATTCCGCAGAGCAGGAGCCTTCCGGCGTAACTGGAGAGGATCAGAGCGCGGAGCAGGCAGGTCAGACAACCGGCGAGCAGAGCGGCGCGGAGCAGGGTGATTCCGAGAATAAGGGCGGATTCCCGGCAGCAGCCGGAATCGGAATTGGCGCAGCAGTAGTTGCGGCAGGAGCTGCAGCGGCGGTTATTGTCAGGAAAAAGAAGAAGTAAATCGTCTCTCACTTCTTCACGACATTTTCACTTGATTTTTTACCCGGGAACTGGTATAATACTACCATAAAGACCCGGAGGTGCTGAAATGTCACAGGTAACTAAACGCGCTCTGGAGGCTTCGCTGAAAAACCTCCTGCTGAAAAAGCCGCTGAGCAAGATAACAATAAACGACATAACCGAGGACTGCGGGATTAACCGCATGACCTTCTACTACCACTTCAAGGATATTTACGACCTGGTGGAGTGGTCCTGCGCCGAGGACGCCAAAAAGGCGCTGGAGGGCAAAAAAACCTACGACACCTGGCAGCAGGGATTCCTCCAGATTTTCGAAGCGGTGCAGGAGAATAAGCCGTTTATAATCAATGTCTACCGCTCAGTGAGCCGCGAGCAGGTGGAGCTGTACCTCTACAAGCTGACTTACGATCTCCTGATAGGCGTAGTGAACGAATGCTCCAAGGATCTGAACGTCCGGGAGGACGACAAGGAATTCATCGCGAATTTTTATAAGTACGCGTTCGTCGGAGTAATGCTCGACTGGGTCAAGAACGATATGAAGGAGGATCCTAAGCAGATAATCGACCGCCTGTCCACGCTTATGCACGGGAATGTCTCAGCCGCGCTGGAGCGTTTCAGCATTTCGTAGTTTTATCATTCCAGCAGGTTTGATAAAAAATTATACACCTTTGCCGCCGTGATGAAAAACTGAACACGGCGGCGATTCTGTTTATTGTATATTTACCGATTATGAGTTAAAATATAATCACAACAAGGAACCACCGCCCGAAAGGGTATTTTCAAGGAGGAGATCATATGTACTACTCAAGCGGTAACTACGAAGCATTTGCAAGACCTAAGAAGCCTGCGGGCGTTGACAATAAGTCCGCGTATATTATAGGAAGCGGTCTTGCTGCACTGACTGCTGCGTGCTATCTCGTTCGCGACGGTCAGATGAAGGGCGAACACGTCCACATTCTCGAGAAGGAGCAGCTCGCGGGCGGCGCCTGCGACGGCTGGAAGTACGAGGACGTCGGCTATGTAATGCGCGGCGGCCGTGAGATGGACAACCACTTTGAGGTAATGTGGGATCTGTTCCACTCCATTCCTTCCATCGAAACAGAAGGCGTATCCGTCCTCGACGAGTACTACTGGCTCAACAAGGAGGACCCGAACTACTCCCTCTGCCGTGCGACCGTAAACCGCGGCGAGGACGCCCACACCGACGGCAAGTTCGACATCTCTGACAAGGGCGCAATGGAGATCATGAAGCTGTTCTTCACCCCTGAGGAGGATCTCCAGGACAAGAAGATAACTGATTTCTTCGATGACGAGGTGCTGAACTCCAACTTCTGGCTCTACTGGCGCACGATGTTCGCGTTTGAGAACTGGCACAGTGCTCTTGAGATGAAACGCTATATTCAGCGCTATATCCACCACATCGGCGGTCTGCCGGATTTCAAGGCGCTCCGCTTCACCAAGTACAACCAGTATGAGTCCATGATCCTGCCGATGATAAAGTACCTCGAGAGCTTCGGCGTACAGTTCCACTTCGGCGTTAAGGTCGTGAACGTGCAGTTCGACTGCAAGCCCGAGCGCAAGCTCGCGACCCGCATCGACGTTATCCGTGACGGTCAGGAGGAAAGCATAGACCTCACCGAAAACGATCTCGTGTTCATCACAAACGGCGGCTGCGTCGAGAATTCCACGATGGGAAGCCAGAACAAGCCCGCTGAATTCCGCCCGGAGATCAGGGCAGGCGGCGGCTGGGATATGTGGCGTAAGATCGCCGCGCAGGATCCCGCGTTCGGCAACCCCGACAAGTTCTGCGGAAATCCTGAGCTATGCAACTGGATGAGCGCCACCGTTGAAACCCTGGATCAGCGAATAATCCCCTATATCAAGAAGATCTGCAAGCGCGACCCGTTCACCGGTAAGGTAGTCACCGGCGGCATCGTCACCGTCAAGGATTCCTCCTGGCTGCTGAGCTGGACGATCAACCGCCAGCCGCAGTTCCGCGAGCAGCCCAAGGATCACTGCCTCGTGTGGGTATACGCGCTGTTCAGCGACAAGCCCGGCGACTATATCAAGAAACCCATGCGCGAGTGCACCGGCAAGGAGATCTGCATGGAGTGGCTGTATCACCTCGGAGTTCCCGAGAATGAGATCGAGAACATGGCAGAGCATTCCGCAAATACAGTTCCGGTAATGATGCCATATATCGACGCGTTCTTCATGCCGCGTGCGATCGAAGACAGACCGAAAGTAGTTCCGGACGGCGCTGTAAACTTCGCATTCCTCGGACAGTTCGCCGAACTTCCCCGCGACACCATCTTCACCACTGAGTACTCCATGCGCACCGGTATGGAAGCAGTCTACACCCTGCTCAACGTCGACCGCGGCGTACCCGAGGTATGGGGAAGCGTGTTCGATATCCGCGCCTTGCTTGACGCTACAGTTAAGCTCCGCGACGGCAAGAAGGCTACCGACATGAAGATGAATCTCGCCCAGGAACTGGTTGTAAAGAAGCTCCTCGGCAAGATAAAGGACACTGATATAGAGAAGATACTCAAGGAATACAACGTTATCTGACCCTTATCCCGGGCGGTTCAGCAATGAGCCGCCCGGCTCTGATTTACTCATCTTTTTGCTCTTGTGTGAAAAATGTCGTGCGGAGGGTATTTTTCTGGACTAATTAACCGTTTTGTCCTTTGTATAAAAAGCCGGGTTATAGTACAATATTATTAAAGAAGTGTAAAGACTCAAAGTCTCTCAGATTCTTATGAAAGGAGAAGATAAAATGCTCACGACGATCGGTTTCATATTGTTTGGATATTTCACGGGAAGTTTGCTTTTCGCACGCTATTTTTCAAATCTGTTCTGTGGAAAGGACGTCACCGTTGACACACCCGACAGCAACCCCGGCACCTACAATGCATACACCTACGGCGGATTCTGGTGCGGTGCGCTGACCCTCGTATGCGACCTGCTGAAAGGATTCCTGCCGGTGTTTCTGTACATCAGGGTAAGCGGCGGAACTCCGCTTGGACTGGTGCTTGTGATGTCTGCTCCGGCGCTCGGGCATATCTTCCCCATCTGGCATAAATTCGACGGAGGAAAGGGAATCGCGGTCTCATTCGGAGTGCTGCTCGGGCTTGCTCCGAATATGCTTCCGGTGCTGACGCTGGCGCTCACCTATCTGTTGTTTTCTCTTGTGTTCAAGGTTAATCCGCATTTCTACCGCCTGATACTCACATACTCAACGGCGTTCGGAATTATCCTGCTGACTTCCAGAAGCATTCCCGTGACCCTCGGCTGTGCTGCGGTATTCGTCATCGTGCTGCTGAAGATAATCTCCGTCCGCGATACCTATGACAAAATGACCGTACGGGCTGCGTGGAAAAGATAAGACCTATGGCAACACCGCACAAAGCAGACCATTTATTGGATTTTGTACGCGGTATTGCCCTATAATTAAAAGGGGCTGAGTTCAGCCCCTTTTTGATTTTCAAGTCGCTGTAACATGCTTCCAAAATTTCATGTTTTCCGCCTGTTGAAATAAAGCAAAAAGGGCAGCCGCATTTCTGCGACTGCCCCTGTGAAGCCTTTATTCAGGCGGTTTCTTGGATCACTTGAAGTATCTGTTGAGAAGACCCTCGAAAGCCTTTCCGTGTCTTGCCTCGTCCTTTGCCATTTCGTGAACTGTGTCGTGGATAGCGTCGAGGTTGAGAGCCTTTGCCTTCTTTGCAAGGTCAAGCTTGCCTGCGGTAGCGCCGTGCTCAGCTTCTACGCGCTTTGTGAGGTTCTCCTTGGTGGAAGGAGAAACTACCTCGCCGAGAAGCTCAGCGAACTTTGCAGCGTGCTCTGCCTCTTCCCATGCAGCCTTCTCGTAGTAGAGACCTACCTCGGGATATCCCTCGCGGTGAGCGGCTCTTGCCATTGCAAGGTACATGCCGACCTCTGTGCACTCGCCGGTGAAGTTAGCGCGCAGACCCTCAACGATCTCCTCGGGAACGCCCTCGAGCTTGCCAACGCCGATCTTATGCTCGTCAGCGAAAACCAGCTTGCTGCCGTTGTCATCGATAACAGTGAACTTGGAGCCGGGAACGCCGCACTGCGGGCACTTCTCAGGAGCTGCGTCGCCTTCGTAAACATAGCCGCATACAGGACATACAAATTTCATAATGATTTACCTCCGTTGATTTGATTTTAATGAATTTTAAATTAGGAATTATTCTTGATTTCCTTGATTAAATTATATCACAACTGAATTGTTTTGTCAAGGGTTTTTTGTGTTTTTTTCGTGAAAAATACAGTTATATAGAGCTAACCAGAGGCTGCGGCACAAGATATAGCGCATCTACATTATGGCAACCTCTAAAAACTCCTATGAAAAAGAAGAAAAGTGAGCCGTATGACGTGGTAATGATGCTCAGGATACTGGTATTGCAGCGGCTGTATAACCTTTCAGACGATCAGACAGAATGAGCTTTATGAGATTTCCGGGAATAAACCTTTGCGATAAAGTCCCTGACGCAAAGACGGTCCGGAAATTCAAGAATGACCTTGCAGAAACGGAAAAGGTAACGATCAAGGCAAAGTTTCTGTTCCAAAGCTTTGCCTACGGGTCAAGATTTGACCGATTATGCTCAATACCTCTATTTGTCTGAAATTTTGTCGGTTTTTAGAGGTTGTTTTATGTAAATTACAGTTTTTACCTGATAAAATTAGTCCGGATAACCTTCTCCGGAACCGGACAGGCAATTCCCGCGTTCTTTCCCGCCTCAATGCACTTCAGCAGCCACGCCATGTTCTTCGCAAGCGTGGAAAGCGTCTGGAGACCCTCTGCGTCCTGGAGCACCTGCTCCGGCAGGTTTCCGTGAACCTGGTTCCAGTACTGCGAACCTACCACCGGCATGTTATTGATGGTGAAGTACTTGTTTAGCTGGTCGAACGCTGCGGAGGCTCCGCCCCTGCGGCAGCTTACGACTCCCGCAGCCGGCTTGAACGCCATGCTCTTCCCGCCAGAGTAGAACGCCCTGTCCATGAACGCGCCCATAGCTCCGCCGATAGCTGCGTAGTGCACCGGAGAACCGAAAATGTACCCGTCAGCCTCTGCCGCTTTGAGTACGAACTCGTTCACAACGTCGTCGATACAGCACTTGCCCAGACCCTTCTTGCAGGCTCCGCAGCCGATACAGCCGGATATCGGCTTGCTGCCTATCCAGAATATCTCGGTATGTACTCCCTGCTCCTCAAGCACGGAAGCAGCGTGCTTCAGCGCGGCGTCGGTGCAGCCGTGCTCGTGCGGGCTGCCATTTACTAATAATACAGTCATGGTGTTACCTCCTGATTTGGTTTTGATACACATATTATATAACAAAAAGCCAAAAAATGCAACCGGAAGTTTCGCGATAAAACCTTCCCCGGTTGACAATACCGCGTAATAGTACTATAATATTTAATGTTGAAAAAAACAGGGAAGTGACAAAATGACCAGATACCTTAACAGAATATGGGCGGTCGTGCTGCTTGCGTTTATATCCTGCGCACTGTGGGGCAGCGCGTTCCCGATGATAAAGATAGGATACGGGCAGTTCGGCATAGCCGACAGCGGCGCCGGAGCCAAGATACTTTTCGCCGGGGTGAGGTTCATAATCGCCGGAGTTCTCGCCTGGCTCGCCGGGAGCCTAGCGCAGAAAAGACCCCTGCTCCCGGAAAAGGGCAGGCGTGCCGCAGACTGGCGCAGAGTAATGCTGCTCAGCCTGTTCCAGACCATCTTGCAGTACTTTTTCTTCTACCTCGGGCTTGCCAACTGCACCGGGGTGAAATCCTCGATAATAAACGGCTCCGGGGCGTTCGTCGTGATAATCCTGACCCTGGTGTTCCGCATGGAGAAAATGACCTGGAAGAAGCTCGCAGGCTGCATTCTCGGCTTCGCTGGAATTATCCTGATAAACCTCGGCGGGGATATGTCCGGGTTCGCCTGGAACGGCGAAGGGTTCATCTTCATGACCGTACTCAGCTACGCCGGGTCGACCATTTTAATCAAGAGATTCACCGGAGAGGGCGCCGACCCCGTTATGATGTCATCGCTGCAATTCGTTTTCGGCGGCATAGTGCTTTCCCTCCTCGGACTGCTGATGGGCGGAGCCTCCGAGCAGTGGAGCTTCACCGGCGCCGGATTCGGCACGCTGATGTGGCTGTCGTTCGTTTCGGCGGCGGCTTACAGCCTGTGGGCGGTGCTGCTCAAGCATAACCCGGTGAGCCGGGTCGCCGTGTTTGGATTCCTCAATCCGGTGTGCGGAGTGCTGCTCTCGGCTCTGCTCCTCGGCGAGACCGAGCAGGCGTTCAGTCTGCGCTCCGCCGGCGCGCTGGCGCTGGTGTGCCTGGGTATATTCATCGTGAATTTCGAGCGCAGCACCCCCGAAAAGCAGTCCGACTGAAAAGGAGCCGCAATGCAGAAACCAAACTACCAGAAAATGCTGGAATCCATAATAGCCGCTATCCCGGAGGGAGAAGCTCCCAAGCTGCTGCTTCACAGCTGCTGCGCTCCCTGCTCGAGCTACTGCCTGGAATACCTGGCGCAGTACTTCCGGATAACGCTGCTGTACTACAACCCGAACATCTCCCCAGAGGAGGAGTTCCACAAGCGCGTTGAGGAGCTGCGCCGCCTGGTAAGGGAGCTTCCGATGAAGCACCCCGCCGAGGTGGTGGTGCCGGAGTACCGCCCGGAGGAATTCTACTCGGCGGTGAAGGGCATGGAGTCCCTCCCGGAGGGCGGCGAGCGCTGCTTCGTGTGCTACCGTCTGCGGCTGGAGAGGTCGGCGCAGTACGCGGCGGAGCACGGCTTCGACTACTTCTGCTCTACGCTGTCGATAAGCCCGATGAAAAACGCCGCCAAGCTCAACGAGATAGGCGCGGAGCTTTCCGAGCTATACCCAGTGAAGCTGCTGCCCTCCGACTTCAAGAAAAAAGGCGGCTACCTGCGCTCCATCGAGCTTTCCAGGGAGTACGGGCTGTACCGCCAGAACTACTGCGGCTGCGTGTTCTCAAAGCAGGAGGCTCAGCGCCGTGAAAATGAGAAAACAAATTAAATCATTCGAAACTTTTCCTCTGTTACCAATGACTACCTGTTACAGAGGAATTTTTTTAGAGGTGACCTTATTTAAAAAATGCAACATTTTCTCGGTTCCGTTTGTTTTATATGCAGAGGATAAAACTCACCGAGCCGCCTGCAAGACATTCGCAATGTTACAAAATGGTTACAATACCGTGAAACGGGTTTACAAAGGCGGTCAGGCGTGTTATAATAGGTTTGACAGCATTGTCAGAAAATATACAATTTCCTCGAAAAAGGGGTGAAAATAGCCGTGAATGTTCCCGTGCTGATACCTACATACAACCCGACAGAGCGTATAATCGAGGTGGTACGGAGCCTTATCTCCGCCGGATTCGAACGGCTGATAATCGTCGACGACGGCAGCCGTCCGGAGTGCTCCCCGATATTTGCCGCTCTTGCGGATATGCCGCAGTGCACTCTGCTTCACCATGACGTGAACCGCGGAAAGGGCCGCGGACTTAAGACCGGATTCGCGTATATCCTGGAGCACATGCCGGAATGCAGCGGGGTCGTCACCACCGACGACGACGGTCAGCACTCCCCGGAGGACATTCAGCGCTGCGCCGAAAAAATGGAGCAGTCCGGCAGGGCAGTGCTGGGAGCCAGGGATTTCACCGGGGACGACGTCCCGCCCCGCAGCCGGTTCGGAAACAACTGCACGCGGTTCGTGTTCCGGGCGCTCTGCGGAATCAGGATAACCGACACCCAGACCGGGCTGAGGGCGCTTCCCGTAAGCTATCTTCCGGCGCTTGCGAAGCTCAGCGGCGAGCGGTTCGAGTACGAGACCAACATGCTGCTTGAGATGAAGCGGCTGGGGCTTCCGTTCGACGAGGTCAGGATTCAGACTATCTACAACGACAAGAACAGCGGTTCGCATTTCCACCCGCTGAGGGATTCCATCAAGATATACGCCGTGATATTCCGGTTTATGCTCAGCTCCGGGATTTGCTCGCTCATCGACATCGGGCTGTTCACGCTGATAAATCTGCTGACTGCTCCGCTTTTCAGCAGCACGGAGCTGCGGATACTCACCGCCACAGCGGGCGCCCGGGTGGTATCCTCCCTGGTGAATTTCCTTGTGAACAGGAGCGGGGTGTTCCGCTCCGGGAAGAACATCAGGCGCGCCGCCGTGAGGTACTACACGCTTGCGGCGTGCCAGCTCATCGCGTCGTACCTCTGCGTGAACGGGCTTGCGCTGCTTTTCGGCGGCGGAGCCAGCGTATGGCAGACCGTAATAAAAATAATCGTGGATACAGCGCTGTTCTTCGTCAGCTTCGGAATACAGCGCGACTGGGTCTATGCAGACTGAAAGGAGCCTACGCTTGACCGACAATATAGTTTCAGAGGAGAGACCGCGCAGCAAGCCGCGGTTCAAGAAGAAAAAGAAGAGCCGCGCTGCCTGCGTTATCCGTAGGATTCTGCTGGTGCTGCTGACCGTGATACTCGCGGTGCTGGCTGCGCTGCTGGGCGTGGTGTACGTCATGGAGAAGGGACCGTCGGAAACGGCGCGGAACCTGTTCGTGATATCCTGCCGAGAGACCAGCGCGATAAAGTGGGTGCCGAACATCTTCCTGTCAAACGAGCAGGTGGAGCTGATAGCGGCGCAGAACGCTATCCAGGAGACCGACGACATCACCGACCCGGGTCTTGTGAAGATACCCGCTCCGGCTGACATCAAGGAAGCCGCAGGCTCCGACCCGGACATCGACCCTGACGGCGACGGGATAGACATTATCGACGTCAGCGGATCCACGTTCAAGGGCAAGATGATGGTGGTATACGATCCCTCCAGGGTGTTCGTGGGCATTTCGGGGAAATTCGGGCTTGAGGAGCATGGCAAGACTCTCCCGGAGATATACGATTCCTACGATAATATAGTCGGCGCGATAAACGGCGGCGGCTTCGACGACCGCCCCGGCCACATGACCGGCGGCGAACCATGGGGCATAGTGATGTCGCAGGGGGAGGTGCTGTGGGGAACTCCGATGTACTACACCTGGGACACCATCGGCATAACCTGCGACAACAAGCTCGTAGTCGGCAGGATGACCGTGCAGGAGGCGGTCGACATGGGCGTGCGCGACGCGGTGAAATTCGGGCCTATCCTCATCGTCAACGGCGAACCGGTGGAGGCTCTAGGCGACGGCAGCGGGCTGAATCCGCGCACGGCGATAGGTCAGCGGGCGGACGGCGCGATGCTCCTGCTGACGATAGACGGAAGGCAGTCCAACAGCATCGGCGCAAGCCTGGCGGACGTCCGGGACGTTATGCTGGATTTCGGAGCGGTCAACGCCGCGAACCTGGATGGCGGCTCGTCCACCAGCATGATATACAACGGCGAGATGATAAACCAGAACGCAAGCCTCATCGGACTTCGCAAGATGTGCACCGCGATACTCGTGAAGGGCGGTGAGCAGCAGTGAAGGGTGAACATTACTCAGGGAGGACGCGCAGCACAGGAACGGTCGTGTTCTACTCGATTTATTTTGTGCTGCTTGCGGCGGCGCTGTCGGCGGCAGTTGTGGGGCTGGGTAAGCTGTGGGAGTTCCTCCAGCACTACGAGGCGTGCCAGATCTACCACACTATCGACGCGGTGGCGGAGGAGCTGAACTCCGGAAACCTCGGCCTGCTTTACAGCGGTATTGAGGGCGATATCTCCCCCTACGAGGGCGAGGGAGCGGCGCGGCGGCAGCTTTCCGAGCGGCTCACCGGGGAGTTCACGCTGAAAAAGAACATCAAGGAGAGCACGAAGGAAAACCCGGTGTACACGGTGCTGTGCGGCGGGGAGCCTGCGGCGTTCGCAAGGCTTGCTCAGACCGGCGCGGACGAGCTTTACGGATTCGAGATATACGGCGTGGAGCGGGTCTACGGCGTTCAGCTGGTGCAGAACGAGAGCGTAAGGCTGAGCCTTCCGACGGGCTGCACGGCGAAAATAAACGGCGTGGAGCTGTCAAGCTGGTCGGAGCACGAAACGGCTGAAATTCCGGAAGCGGCGGAGTTCGGGGAGTACCTGACGAGCGCCCCGCAGATGGACAGCTACGCAGTTACCGGGCTGATGTACCCGCCGGAGGTGGAGTTCTCCGACGGCTCCGGGAAGCCGCTGGAGACGCTCCGGGACGAAAACGGCGCGTATAGATGCGGGCTTCCGGTGACCGATTCAGCCGCGGCTGAGCAGGCGAAGGAGTTCGCGCTGGAGTTCTCCAAGCTATACTCGAAGTACATTGCGAACGACGTGTACTTTTCGTCGATATCGGGGTATATTCCGCAGGGAACCGAGCTTTACAGCAACCTCAGCACCTACGAGGGTCAGTTCTACACCTACCACAGCGGCTACGACTTCACGGAGGAGCAGGTGCGGCGCGTAACGCAGTACTCCGCCGACTGCTTCGCGGTGCGCGTAAGCTACGTTCACAACGTGTACTACGGCGGCGAGACCTACAGCTACCCCGCGGACAACACGATATACGCGGTAAACACCGAGGCCGGCTGGAAAGCCGCAGGACTTACGATGAACTGACAAGACGAATCGCGGACGGGGAAGTACGCGGAGAAGGCTTTTAAGTAATTCGGAATTATGAATTCAGAATTCGGAATTTCGGTGTCGCCACCGGCGGCGTATTTAAAAATGACGGGCAGGCTCAGCGCCTGCCCGTTTCAGCTTGTCGAAAAAGTCCAGCGAAAGCTGGGCATTTTTTAGTGAATATGGTATAAGGTCACCTCTAAAAACCTCATGTGAGCGAAAATGTGCAGTGCGCACCATCTTC